>Ga0307517_10003413_pt1 | contig 24711 bp, 29 predicted proteins | sample 23_EM_MG_FD_194515 | JGI IMG/M metagenome (GOLD analysis project Ga0307517, IMG submission 194515) | Populus trichocarpa ectomycorrhiza microbial communities from riparian zone in the Pacific Northwest, United States - 23_EM | ecosystem: Host-associated > Plants > Roots > Unclassified | place... | reverse complement strand
TTCTCTTCCATCCACCATGTCCGTGTCGGACACTTACGCCGGCCCAGCTTTGGCCGTGGTCGCGACTGCGGTTGCTTTCGCTCTGGTACGCAGGAAGTGGACTTCGAGGCACCCTCCGTACCCTCCTGGCCCGAAAGGATACCCGATCATAGGAAACGTGTTTGATTTCCCGGAGAATCCAATCTGGGAGGGGTTCGCGAAAATGGCTCGAGAGCACAGTGAGTGATGAGTACTTTGAGGAATTTCAGTTGTGTTGTAGGGGTATTTAATATTGGTGGGTTACAGATACGGATATTTTGCACCTCAACCTGATGGGTTCGCATCTGGTCGTGCTGAACACTAGCGATGTGGCCACGGATCTATTAGAACGACGCTCCATTATATATGCGGACAGGGTATGTAAACTTTTAGTATGCCTTCGGCGACTCTAATCCTAACTGGCACTTCCTGCTAGCCTCGGTTGCCGATGGTGAACGAACTGTACGTGACAAATCGCGCTCCTTTCTAGGTCGATGAACAACGACCTATTTTCAGGATGGGATGCTCTTGGTCCTTTGCCATGATGCATTACGGGAATACCTGGCGTATCCACCGCCGGTTATTCCACCGTTTCTTCAACATTTCAGTCGCGGATCAATTCGATGATAAAATCCACAATGCCATAGACGTCTTCCTCCACCGACTCTCTGGGTCTCCAGAGCGCTTCTTGAAGCATGTGCATTTGTACGTCGGTACTCATCCCCGCACTGTCTCGGACTCACCGTGTGCCTTTTAACCGGAAGCCTTACCGGGTCTTTGACCTTGTCGGTTGCGTACGGGGTGAACATCGAATCTGAGAGTGATGAATTATACTCGGCATCTGAGGATGCGATGATCGCCGTTGACGCCGCTCTGGTGCCTGGAACATTTCTCGTGGATGCTCTCCCCATTCGTACGGGTTTCTGTCGGAAGGGTCTTCCGAACGATCTAAAACTTTAACCCCTGCAGTCAAATACGTCCCAGAATGGTTTCCTGGAGCTGGTTTCAAGAGATTCGCAAGGATGGCGAAGAGGGACATCGATCATTCTGCAAACCTTCCCTTCCAACGCGTCAAGGAATCTTTTGAGGTTTGCGGACTCCCCTTACCACTCCTCACCCGCGTGACTTACCAGAACAAATTTCAGGCAGAAACCCTTGCCACCCCATCGGTAGTGGCGACGTGTTTGGAGGAACTACCGGAACTCGGTAAAGACGGGGTTGATGAAGAGGCGATCCGGGCAGTGGGCGGGACGATATTTCTTGGTGAGCGTCGTTTCTGTATGACCATAGGAACATGACATTCGACAAGTTCACCGCGTGTCCAGGTGGCGAAGAGACGGTACGTGATACCTCAGCGCCCGCGGGTCCCTCGTTAATCACTCTATTATAAAGACATCAGCCTCCATCAAATCGTTCTTCCTGGCGGCGACCCTATTTCCTGAGTTCGTTCGTTTAGCACAACAAGAGTTGGACGAAGTCCTCGATGGGGAGCGTCTACCGGACTTCTCCGACAAACCTCAACTACCCTACCTCTCCGCTTTCGTGAAGGAAGTTCTGCGATGGAGACCTCCGAATCCTCTTGGTACAGCTCTCCTGTAACCTTTTTTGCATGCGAGTCCGGCTAAACCGACCTCAGGGACTCCGCATCGGTTGATGGAGGACGACGTGTATAAGGGTCAGTTCATTCCCGCTGGCGCCACGGTCATGGAAAACCCATGGTACGCAACCCCGCTCCGCATGTGCTTCCTGACAACCGGTTGAATGACGAGAAGGGCGGTGTTCCGTGACGAATCAATGTATCCCGATGCACACACCTTCAACCCCGACCGGTTCCTTAAAGACGGACAAATCGACCCCAGCGTGAAGGATCCCGAAGAGTCAATATTCGGGCGGGGAAGGAGGTATTTTCATTTACGATGAACGTCAATCTTATATCCCCCCGGTTGACACATGAATTTTCTAGGGTTTGTCCGGGAAGACACTTCGCTTTGCGAGTCTTATTCGTAACGGTCGCTCGCACTCTCGCTACCTTTGATATCTCGAAGTGTCTGGATGAAGATGGGAATCCCATCGTCCCGGACGGAAAGTATACGGTTGGCCTCATAACGTGAGTAGCTTGTGGATTGGTGTTGATGAATGTGTTGTGTTCTGAGGAAATCCCAGTCAGCCGTTACCCTTCAGGTCCAACATTAAGCCGCGACCCTCTCAAGTTTTCCCACTCACCGCGGGATATTAGACAGGGTGGAAGTTGGGGACATGGAGGTATCTTGGAAATTTTTGCATAGTCGGACCTTGAAAATTTGGGGGTGCCTTCATTTCTGGTATCCGGTCGATTGCAATATACGCGTGTAATCCTCATTGCACTACCTAGTTTAGGTGGGGGACTCGATATATCAGACGATGAGGGCACCCTCGAGGCTGCGTGTTCTTCACCATCTGTTGCCTTGAGTGGAGGAGACTCAACGCAGGGAGTGCATTCTATCTACCGTAACTGGTCCGCGGAATCAACGAGAGAAAGCCAGGGGTCATCATCTTTACAAGTCATACAAGACAAGTGTCTGTGTGTAAATTAAATCGTGATCTGCAAGTCCGTACGGATTCTCGTGACGTGAATGAGGGTCAATTAAAAAGCCTATCGCAAGTACCAGGATCTCTTCGACTCCTTCTCCGGATCAATGAATTAGTTCCCTTCCTTCGTCCACTTCCCCACCCTCGTTCCATTCAAAACGAGATCTTTGAGTAGCCCGAAGTTGGGCGTTCCCAAACCAGTAACGGGATCCCAACCCGCGACAGCCTCGAAACCATCCGTGTCACACCCAGGGTTGTTCCCACCAACGATATCGTTCAAGCCTCTGAACCCTTCAGCATACAACCACGGGTTGAGGAACCCGAGAGAAGGAAGCCCAGCGGCTAAGCGGGCATCGTTCAAGAGGGAGACCACAGAAGCAAAAACCTAATCGAAGGGGTCAGAACTGATAAACGTAAGGTGAGGTCGGATGTGAGCGAGACGTACGGGAGCGCTGGCACTGGTGCCCCCAACGGCGTAGATCGTACCTCCAACTACGACTTGGAAGTTGGACCCTTGAGCGGCGACATCTGGGAATCCACGACCCGAAGCACTATGGGTCCAATTCATCAATGCGACCAGCCAGGTAATCAAGATGGAACCTACTTGAAGAGACCGGTGTACGTCTCATCCCCGAGCGCATCCAAGAAAATCTCAACCGCTTCGGATTGATAGGTCGGCCTACCAAAGTAGTTGGAGAAACCTCCGCCAGAGAAATATATCCCCTGCTCAGGCGCAGTTCCATTTGTTCCACCAACAGACGTCACGTAAGGACCTGAGTTCTCGGTGTGATGAGTGGGCCCGGAAATCTAAGGAGTAAAGCACCTACAAGATGCGGGGAAAATAGGCAAGAATTCGGTCCTGTTCTCTCCGTCATTACTCAAACAACGACCGCCACCAACACCCCAATCCCCGGAACTGAACAGCACGCTTGATCCCCTGGCGCCCAGCTTCGCGAAACCGTCGCAGACAGCCAAAGCATAGTCGAGGGGAACAGTTTGCTCATCTTCCCCGTAGGAAGTGGTGATGGTTTGAGGGATAGACTCTTGGCCTTGAAGAAAGTCGATGAAAGAGAGGTATGGTTCGTTGGTGTTTGTGGGCATATTCTCGTCTGGGATGAAAGGTGGGGAGCCGCCAACGCTACAGAGTTGAAGATTGAGAAATCTAAAGCGCATCATGTCAAAGCCAAGGGCGATATTACCTGTAGTAGGTACTGGGGGTCGGGTACGTTAAACCAACAGTGTACTGGATGTCCAGATTTGCCTTTGAAACTATCAGTTTGGGTGGAGGGGGTGCCCCAAGTCCGACTTCACCTCAACGCCCGGGTCGCTCTGGTTGTTGCCGCCATTGGCTATTTGAACGACCTGAAAGTCCCCACCGATCGCGTCTGGTCTGTACCTCGTGAAGAATTCCTAGGAGACCCACTGAGTTGGTAACAAGAACCCTTCGTGAAGTCTACCTTACCTGAAGGTCAGCGTGATTGGCAAACTGATCCAAGTACCCCGCAACGCCCAGTGAGTTGTTCCCGGTCGAAACAGGTGTGTAGGATATGTTATATAATGCGTTGAGGCAGGAAGGGGTGATCTGATCGTTGCATATGGGGTCAACGGTGGAATTGCTGGGGTTGGGAGCGTTGGTCGCAAAGTTCGCAGGTTTGTCCACATCTTCAGAGAGGACTCCTTCAATGCTTTGGATGAACGAAGTCTTGTGCAGTGGCTTTGGGTGACCGAAATAAGTTGAGGGAGTGACAACGGTCACGTGATCGTGGAGAATGCTCGGTAGACTGTAGCTGGTTGTCCGGATGATAGTAGTTTCGGTGGTGGTATGCTTGTAGATGTGGTATTTCGTCCCGAGCATCCGTTCTAGTTGGCCCACCGGTATGGAGAGGGAAATCCAATCTCCGGAAGACGAGCGGGTTAGTTGACACTCGGGGCTATGAAGGAGGTCGTAATGCAAAAGCCAATCCTCTACGAGGCCGGTTGAATCTGGATGAGGAGCAGAGAGAACGTCGACTTGTCCTTTCGTCAGATGTTGGCCATACCTGATGCGAATAAAGATGAGTTGATTTCGACCGCATACATCCAGGGGACCGTCTGGCTTACCGGTGGTGTCTCGGATCACTGACCGCGTACAGGTGCTCGATGAGATCGTCAATCCCATCCTGCTTCAGGCCAATCCTCACGGTAAGCCTCTGCTCCAACGGCGCCGGGCCAACAGCCTCCCATCCCTTTGGAACACCATCGACCCACACGTGTTTCACTTTGAGGTCGTCCCAGCGTTTATGTAGCGGTTTACACAGCGCGGTTCCAACGAGGAATGCCAGGAAAAAAGCGTTTTTGAGCATCGCTGGGTGTCGTCGCCGTCGCTATACACAAAACCGTCTATCGCGCTGGGGAAGAGGAGTGATACTCGGGGGAGGGGAAAGAGCGGCCAACACCCCACTGGGGATTCAAATATTCGCCTGCGGGTTCTGTTCGGCGCCGCGACAGCATGGCATCAACTGTTGACATGTCTTGGCGGGTGACGCGACCCACTTCTGTCTTCGTTGTTTCCTTGAGACAACCGAACCCCCTGCCTCCTTCTGACCGACGGCAGCAAGATGAACCACATCCGCACAAGATGTCTACTTCCGCGACAGACGCCCACGGCAGGGAGAAAGTCCCGTGATCACCGGGGGGGGCTGTACCTGTTCCTTAGCCGCCAATGCTGTGGCCGGTAGATCTCCCACCGTTGCAGACCCGTTTACTCACGATCACCCAGGACGAACTGACCATTGACGCGGGATCCATCGGTGCCGCCGGCCTCTCGAGCGAAACCTAAAACTCAAAACCGGAGTTATATTGAGCGCCCGCGGAGATAATCACACAAACTTTGTCACGCCGGAGCGGGCTCCTGGCTGCTCGCGCCTGCCGTTTGGCCCAGTCCTCCTATACCCACACAAATTTACACTGGGAACTATCTCATCTATGGGCGCCGAGCTCTGGTCACGCCACACGCCCGCCGGCGCGCTAGAGATGCTGGGGGGACCTCCGCTAGTACCATGTTTCCAGGTCGGCGGGAATAACGCCATCTCAGAAAGCGTTCTGCGGCGTCACGGAAACAAATCCTTCTGGCACTTTGTGGAGAAAATTACAGTCGTTCTGATAGACCGTTTCTCATCGGATACAACCCCACCTTACTGTTGACAGCGAGTTCCTGGTATTACTCTCTACACCATCACACCCGACCGTGGGTTCCTTCGTCCCCGCCTGCAAATGTGTCCATACGTATATCATCCCCCGTAACACCAGATCCGTGACCCTCATCAAATCCTACGCCCACGTTTATGATTGGCCGCCCGAGGCCCCATAAATCTTCTTGGGAAGCGGCCTTCTTGAGCGAGATCACCAACCGCCCGATCATCACCGGAAGATACCTAACACACAGTTCAGGCCGGACGGCTTCGGAAGCAAAGAGAGGTTTGGACGTACACGACATTTCCACTGTTCCGCAGAAAGGAACCCGGTGAACAAACGAAGTAGACGGGTTCTAGAATAACTTACAGACTAGGGAGCAGTTGGATTGTAGGCTATCAAGGTCTCAGCAAACGAGAAAGAGGGGGAAGAGCAATATGACAATATCCTTACCCTTGCAAGTGTTAGAGTGAATTCGAGTAAGAGATGCGAAGTGAATATGACCAGGAAATAGCGTGCTGAGTCCCGTGCCATGGTCCTGAGCAGACCAGACATCTGGAAGTGGCGGAGGTTGGACCGTGACACAGTATAAACGACGAGCAGGAAGGCTGGAAGGTCTGCGGATGGTCAGCATGGGCGTCTCCTACCAGGCGGGGGGCAAAAGGTGTCTCGTACCGAATACTAGGGACAATGTAGTAAACGCGATTTCCAGGTGGGGAGTTCGCGCGTAAGCGCATATCCTATAGGTATCAAACGGGAGAGGCGGTAGGATCTGTTGTGCTGAAGTATCGAAGTAGGTGCAAGTTGCAAGCACCGCCTATTCGGAGACTCACCTCCTCTCGCCCTCGCGGAAGCTGTGGAATATATGCCAAGAATGAATTGTGACGTTGTTATTACACAAAAGCACGTTATGATTATCCGGTTTTTCCTTGTCACGGCATAGATCCTATGCCATTCAGTCGTAATCAGCACGGGGCCGTTCCATGCCAGAAAAAAACGGACCTCAAGATTACAACCACTTGAGCGAGAAACGTAGTCATCGTGAAAGTGAATACGGATAGGAACGCAGTCTTCTCGCATCTGTAACAGACATGTGAGAAATTTGGTGGTTCAAGGGTCATCAAATTGTGGTCATACACCTGGAATTCGTTTCGTCAGCAGGTCCGTCATACCCGATATATCAATCGACGACATCGCTTACCCGTTGGTCAAGTGTTGGAGAATAAGACACTGCGACGGAATTGGCTTCATATGTCTGGGAGAGATGGTGATCGCACATACTGATCAACAGCCAGAGCTGGTAACCCATCGGCAGATACCTGTTCTACACTGTCCTTTCAGAAAGGAAAAGCCTTCCGCAAAGAATGACGTACCGCAAGAAAAAGCGCAAACCCTATCTGATCGTTAACGGATGTCGCACAGCAAGTGGTGCTCTCTGCATACCCCATGATTTCCTCCCGGACCAAATGAACTCGATCTTTCACGGGGATCATGAACCTATCTACGGGCGACATTGATATAACGGCTCACCTCATCCCCTAGGGTCAACAGGTAGTCGTAGAATAAAAGGACGGCGCATGCCAATGAATAGTACTGGTCGCAATCGGTTTAGTCCCCCGCCCAGAGTCGCGGGAATGGGGGAGGTTGATACTTACCTTGGTTGAGATTCTAGGAATTTTGAGATCCAAAGGTCAGGAAAGGGCACTTCTGCTGAACCGGATGGACGGGGAGGAGGCTCACATATCATGACCTATGTTGATGATCTCCTCGACTGCGTCGGAAGACATTGGAGGTGTGTACGAGGAACCTTGCTCATGTTATGACACAGGGCAGCCTTTTAAGGAACACTCTCGAGTCTCGCACGTTCAGCGTGAATGTGTTGCGCCCCAATCTATCACATGAAGGCGTTCCGCTTGTGTGCCTTGGTTCCCTGGGCGCTCGGGAGAACAAGGATAACGACACAGGGTGTGTTAGTGAGGACCGAGTCGAAGTCAAGTTTTTTTTTTTTGCCTTACGAGGCATGATAGAAGAGAGGCGTGGAATCCCGAGAGACGTGATCGGTTGATCGTCGTTGGAACGGAGAATAGAAAAGTCAGCCCGCCACATTCAAGTCGCGGTCAACCTGAAGTTCCGACCATTGCGTTAATTTTCCCAATGTCGGCCAGAGGCAGCGCCTGAAGCTGAGCGCGGAAGCTTTGAAAGGCCGACGACAGGTAACGCCAGACGCTCCAAGTCCAAAACCAAGGCACTGAGCAGCGGACGCCCGCAGATTTTGGTAGCAAAGCACTTACGAGCACGAATGGAAGGATTCGTGCAGGCAGCGGAGCAAGTTCAATGACCGCCAGCAAGGGTTTATACGCGTAGAGTCCAATCAGGATGCAGGCGGAACGCTGGAGAGATAGCGGAGCTCAGTGGGGTCTGCGGGAACGTGCCTCAATCTGTGATCAACGGCGTCAAACTGTCAAGTGGCCACCAGCCACTGTCTACCGACGCTGGGACCTTCTCCTGACTGAACAGACATACGGTACAATCCGTATACATATATGTACCCACCACCGACTCGACAGACCGAAGAATGAATGGGAAAACTACAGGTTGCCGGCACGCTAGCGCTTGGGTCAACATACTTATGAACTGGTGAACCCCGCCAGTTATACTTAGCACAGTCAAAGGGCACCAAACAACGAACCGGGGCTGTATCCCGTGGAAAATTATCTACCGAAGTGCCAACAGACAAAGCTTCGAAGAATGGATCTTGCGCTTCCCAGTAGGGTTCTGTGAGAATTTCCCCGCAATTCTAACTGTTATTAACTCCAATATGATATGGCCAATCATTACGGCCTCATCAGTCGGTTCACGATCCTACTTCCATTTGTACGGGTCCAGCGGCGACTGCAGTATTCTCTGAGGTTGGTGCTCGTGTATCCGAAAACATACCTTGAAGAAAAAGTGAGTCTATTGGGTTTGCTCCGCCGCCAGGAGCGGTCCCCCCACCTAACCGAGACACCACTGTACGAATGCCTCGTCCTATCGGATGCAGACTACATCGCTACTTGTATATAAGCTTCCCCGTCCGAGATCGGTCTGACACAGGTGGTCCGAATGAGCGAGTTAAAAACAGGCCATCCGGACCCCCCGGTTCCCTCACAGTTTATAATAACAGTTATTATCACAGTCATTAACAGGCCTGTGAATATTTCGGGTAATTCTCACAGAACCCTCCTTCCCAGGCACTACCGATACTTATATTTAGGCCTCTTCTGTGCAGTCGCAAAACCAGGAACACCGCAAAAAGACCGTTGGCGCGAGGACAAGAGACTTGGTAAATAATCCTCTGTAGCGTTCCAGCTCACCGGAGTTGAGCTCAGTCCATGTGAAGCCGGTGCATATTATGTCCAAGCGAACGACAATACCGAACAAACGCGAAGAAGGCGTACGGGCCGTTGAACAATGTGAGCGATGCTAAGCAGCACGAGGCCTAGAGTGTACTCAACGAACGCTCTCCAAGCCCCTCGCTGACTGCTATCCCAAGGATGAGCCCGGTGAGATTGTGCCCATGGATTTCAGATACCTCGTGTATGGTTTCCCGGTGTCTTCTCTGCTGTTCGTGTGTTTGCACGTGTCCTTTCCATCCCTCGGTCCCCGAACGTGTACATGTGTTGGTATTTGTGACGCGTCTCGCGACATCTTGGACGGGCAAAAGTGGAGTAGTAATTAGCTGGTACAGAGGATAGGATCCAGGGACAACAGGAAGAGGTCCGAAAGGGGACTCAGTGAGCCGCTCCAAGGTTCTTCTTCCTTCCTTTCCTTGATGCCCCTCCTGTGTGTTTCTGACCGCGTCGGGCAGTGCACGCAGGACAGTACCAACCACCCTCCGGGGGATCTTTAAGACCAACACACCCCACATGGAACTGGAAAGCGAGATCAACACAACCAAAGGAACACAGTGTAGAACTGGGGTGAACATTACCCATTGGAATTGACACTGGTCGTCGTCGCAACCGACCATCTGAGGGAAATCCATTGTGAGCCAGGCGCATTGACATTGGGAAGATCGAATACCCACCGTTCCATACGAGAGCTTCTGACAAAAACAATACAGGTTCTTGTCCTCTTCGTTACCATCGTCTTCTTCACCCTCACCATCTTCGTCGGCTTCCGCCGAAGGCGTCTGTTGACGAGGCATAGGGGAGGGTCGGGCGCTCTGGTTATAATCTGAAGCAGCGAGACGAGTAGAACGCTGGGTTCCGGTTCCAGGGTACCCTGTAGAAGGCGCCGGGCTGCCATAGCCAGTGGAACCGGTCGTGGTGCCTCCAGCAGCTCGTCTCCCTACATACGGCATTGGTTAAGACATAAGAGAACCTTTGAATAAGCACTTTACTTTTATTTCCAACAACCTGAGTGGGGGTTGGGACTACAGATACAACAGGTGTAGTCTCCCGGGGTGTTCTCAGTGTCTCCTTGATTTCCTGGATAACGGGGCGCCGTGGGACGGATACGCTAGAAGTGGCTGAAATCGTGGCGACACTTGGATCTTCACCCTGTTGAACGAGCACCCTCGATAGCTCATGGTCCAACTTGGCGCGTGCTCTTGAAATAAGATCGACGACCCGTTGTGCCAAAACGAGCTTCTCGTCGGCTAATTGTTCGATCTGCGCGTAATACTCCCCGACAGCCTCACGAACGGCCGTGTCCTTTGGATTCGGTGGTGCACTAGGAGTGGATCGACCAGAATGACGAACATATCGTAAGGCTTCTTTGGCGGCTTCTTGCTGGAGTTCTGTGAGGAGTTGTGAGATACGCGGGTGGCGAGGAAGTGATTTGTAATGTACCTTGAGACCTGACGTCGATGTTTTGTATTTCGGTCAACAAGAACGAGATCTCGCTGGGGAGATTGTCAAGACCTGCGACGCATCAGTCAGCCCAAGAGAAACGAGCGTTGAGTCCGAGACACACTTGAGATGTATTCGGTGGCAATCGCCGCAGCCTCTTCAAAGTTTGGGGCAGCCATGATGGCTGACTGAAGGACGGGAGGATACGTGACGCGTGACGAGACACTCGACCTCTTCGTGTTCCCATTTCCCGCCGTCGAGATCAACGCAGACGGGCTGGGTTCTCTTTTCCTCCTGGCTTTCTGCACCACTCAGCAGCACACGCCGAGTTGCCCAAGCTCTCCGGTATCGGTCGCGGGTTGAAATGCAAGAAGAGCAAGGTCAGTTGTGGCTCATGCCTCGGCTTCCTGTATCCTCGTGGTCGGGTGAGAGGTGTTAACTGGCGTTTCTACCAGACACATGTCGTATATGCAGTGCTCCAGCGGAACTAGATCAACCTCTATTTCATCCCTGCAAGTGCTCCGGGACCATTCGGTACATCCATCAAGATTGGTACGCTCTCAATCTTTCGCCCCCGCCACCGTCCATTCCGGTTACTCATACGCACTGTAACGCAGTTTGACGACATGGTTGGCTCATAGCAAGAAACAACACTGCGATGTTTGCAAGTATCCCTACTCCTTTACCAAGGGTTCGTGTCACACCCCTCCCGATCATTCAAAGCAACGTGCTGATATGCGGGTTCCAGTCTATGCCTCTGATATGCCAAAACGACTGCCCATTCTGCTCGTATTCCGCAAGCTCGTTCAACAGTTCTTCTTCATTTTGTTGTTCAGCATCCGTACGATCCTCGTCGCGTGTATCTGGCTGGCCCTGCTGCCCTGGATTACCTTGCAGACGTGGAGGGCATATTTTTCTATGGGGGATATTACGTGTGTAATCGTCGTCCCTTCCTTCCATCAGGTTGCTCACGTCTCGCAGCGCGTTCTGGATAGCTGATATCCCACGGCCACCTGCACCTCATGACAGGGAGGAACCTAGCCCCGCATCCAACGTGACGCTCTTCTCAAACCTCAGTGACCCAAACGCAAACTTGATTTCCGTCATAAGTTCTCACCCTGTCTGGAAATCCCTTGCCGCAGATATATTCCTTGGCCAGATCATCGCTTCGCTCATTGTCCTCACATTTGTGGCAGTGTTTCTTTTGCGTGAATGGGTGTCCCAGAATGCCCGGCCTGGAGTATTTGAGGACGCCGACGTTCCGCCACAGCTCGATGACCCCCCACCCGAACCCAACGCTGATCAGCCGCATGAACGCCAACCTGATGAGCCGGCTCCCCCTCCGATCGCCCTTCGACCCCAGACTCCACCGCCTCCCATAGAGCCCATTCCTCCTGCATTTATTCCAGAACCCCAACAAAGAAGAGCCATCCACAGACGAGCGGTCACAAGAAGGGTTCGCGGGGTTCGCGCCAACGGAAGTCTTGACAGAGTAAAAGAGACAGATTACGTTCTGGATGATGAAGACACTCCCGGTCGTTCAGTCCGGTTCACGGGGCTGAGCCCTATGGAGTCGAGTTCAGACTCCGACGAGGAGGCTACAGGGGCGACTTCTTGCGCTGTCTATTCAGACTCGAATGCGACCCTGAAAGAGGCATACCAAGAGGCAAAGGGAAGGAGGGAGGCTGCTGCTCTAGCTGACAAACCTCCGCTGTCAACCAATCCCGAGGAATCGAAGTTTACTTTCATTGCCCCGGTTCCTGCAGAGTCTAAGACGTGGAACGAACTATCGTCTATGTCATCCCTAGATGCCCCTCTCTCTGACCGGCACCTCCGACCTTCTTCCCCGATCTCAATCCCCCCAACATCCACGTTTGGTCGTCGAGCCGTTCCAAATGACACTGTTCCCCTGCGTCCATCATCCCTCCCCTCCACACCCAAGCACGATTTCGAGTCTCCTGGTTCGCAAAGCCAGGAATCATTCTTTCCCTCAACAACCCCCTCTTCCACACTCCCTACTACGGGTCCACCCCTTCCCTACCCACTAATCCCTCGTCGCCCGCCCATGCCATCAGCGACTATCCCATCTCCGCAGGCTATTGCCCTATCTTCACCTGGGGCTGGCCCGTCGAGTGGTAAGAGATGGTTGGGCAGCGCACCTGAAAGCCCCAGTCTGGCATCGTACATCGCCCCCGAGGAGCTGGAGGTCACGGCGTCGAGGTTGTACCAGGACTATTTCGATTTACCAGTGGATGTCGACGAAGGACCCAGCAGCGTGGATGGGGGGATGGATCATGACGGGTACGAGGTGATGCGTGAATTGCCGAAGGATGAAAGGGGAGATTACGTGGAAGACGACGAGAGCGATACCGACTTGTCGGACCTTGGTGAGGGTACGAGCATTGCCGGACTCTTCGGTCTTGCGGCACGTCACGCCGACAACAACGACACGCTTGGGCGACCAGAACAGGCCCCTGAGAGACGAGAGAAGGTGGACAAGGAGGTGGAGGACGATTTCGACCCGAAGGATTTTCCGACATACTTCACGGATGGAACCTTGGACCTCATAGAGGAACCCGATCGTCACTCCGATAACTTACTCTTTTCGGATTCAGACGACGAGGATGACGATGCGCAGGATTTAGGACACCTCGAACACATTCTGAGGGACGGAGCGCCTGTCGGATTGAGGATACGAGAAGTCCGTCCTGGGGCCGTTGAAAACTTGGCAGGAGGAATCGGTGGTAATGGACAGCAGAATGGGGCCGGAAATGGCGTCGTGAATCCGCCTGTGAATGATCGAGCGGACCCCGCGGCACCAGTACAAGAGGTAAACGAGGAGATGGAACCAAATTTAGATGACGATATGGAGGGTGCTATGGAGGCTATTGGGTTGCGAGGACCCGTTTTGACGGTCCTTCAGAACGTGAGTATTGTCCCCCAGGCTGTGCGTCATCGGCTTTGACGGCTGATACTATTGTTTGTTTTTAGGCCGCATTAATGGTTCTAATCCTCGATACCACCATTGGTTTCAGCATCTTGCTCCCGTTCACGCTTGGAAAGTCTATGGCTTTACTCACTGTATGCTCCTGCTAATCCGGTTACCGCAAACCCTAACCAACTCATTTGCAGCTCAATCCACGACGGGCGATTCAACTCGTCCACTTGCCAATTCGAGGGATCCGATTTGTTACCGATCCTATCGTGGACATGGTTGGGCTCGCGCTGCAGATCGCGTTGTTCGGGCCCCTACCACGAGTCTGTCAGAGGCTCGTTGACACTGGGTTCTTCCGGTTTATCTTAGGTGAGGATAGAGTCAAGGATGTTGCTGAAGCATTGGCATCAACTGTGAGCCTTTTATCCGTGCACCACCAAGATTGTGTTTTGATTCAAATCATCTCAGTATCAACATGGTTTGGATTTGGCTTCACTCGCCCAAGATAGGCTTGGGGAGATCGTCTCTGCCATTGAATCCGGAGGAACGACCGCTTCCAATACACCATGGAACTCACTCCTAGACAAAGGTTTCGACAGCATGCTCGGACGACTCATTGAGCCATATTTTGCTTCTTTCGGTCAGGAAGTTCGTAGCACTGTTGAAAGGATTGTGAACTGGTGGATACGCATGAGTTTGGGACGCGGACCGGTTGAAAAGGCTTTCGCGATTGTCCACGGGTACCTCCTGATCGGAATCAGTCTTGCGGTTTACATGAATATTCTGACCGTGGGCACGATCAAGACCGCAGAAAAGGCTCTGAGGACTGCTGTTCGCCAACAGTTGCTCGTCGTCAAGGTCATTTCCCTCCTACCCCCACCCAGAACTATACGGGACTAACGAGCGGTTGGAACAGGTGGCCACTTTTATCATCATCGAATTGATTATCTTCCCATTGGGCTGTGGTGTAATCCTGGATCTGTGTACGATATGGTTTTTCCCAGAGGTCAGCCTTAGGGCACGATTGGTGTTCCTGCAGTATGCGCCTTTGACGGCGACGTTTTACCACTGGGTTGTCGGGACGATGTTCATGTTCGTTGTTCTGACATTCTCCAGTTATATCTCTCTAACTCTTGAAACAGGTACATGTTTGCTATCCTCCTGGGTGGCTGTCGCCGGGTCATGCGTGCTGGGGCGATGTGGTTCATTAAGGACCCTCAAAATCAGAACATGCACCCTATCAGGGATATACTCGAGCGACCCACCTTTACCCACCTTTACAAACTTTTCCAAAGTGCGATTATGTACGCGCTTGTGGTGGTTTGTGGAGTAGGGAACGTTTCCCTCGTCGTGCAGATATTCACCCCATCACTACTACCATTTAGATGGAAACCGAGGTAGGGCGACATGCTTCTCTCAGTGAATAATGTAACGCGGCTGATGGTGAATTCAGGGAACCGTTGTCGACTGTTCCATACGATCTAGTATTCATGCATCTCATCCTCCCTTACACCATCCACTACTTCCGGCCTCGGACAGCAGCTCGACAGATTGGCACCATCTTATGGAAGTGGCTCTCCAGACAACTACGCGTTTCATCGTACATGTTCGGTGGGCGATATCCGGCCGAAGAGGTGGCGTCGAAAGGGTCCTTCAGCTTCTGGTTCAAGAACGCGAACGAATCAGATACACAGGAGCCACGTATGGAAGGAGGTTGGAGACGAGTTCCTGCTAACGACAATGTTGCGATCGTTCGGAGCATGCGAGCTACGGTCGAGGTCACCGAAGATGGACAACCCATTAACGAGGTCGAGGCTAGATTGCTCAAATTGCAGAACGCGGAGGCTGAACGGCACATACGCATCGTCGCCGAAGATTACACCACGGTCTATATACCACCATACTTCAAGTACCGGATCGTAGCGTTCATCCTGGCAGTCTGGTCTGTCTGCTGTATAGCCATCGCGGCAACGCTCGCCGGACCGGTCTTGTTGGGTCGAAGGTTCTTCCTGCTCTTCACCACTCGAGAGGTTCATGACGGGTACTCGTTTGTTATTGGCTTTCATCTTCTATGGGGCTGCTGGCTCGTCGCCCAAGCTGTCGAACGTCTCGATCGCCATAGGCAGCGTAGAGAGGGCGGTTCTCGTGCCTGGTGGCCGCTCTTCCTTGCCAAACGCAGCTCACTGTGGCTCGCTCAAGCTTCGTACATGGCGTTCTTCCTGGTCTTCGTTATCCCGACGTTGATAGCTCTGGTGATGGAGATGTATGTGTTATTGCCGGTCAAGTTGGCCTATGATCCTAGGGGTCTGGTGAGGGTGAGGTTGGTGGATATGTGGGTCCTCGGTCTGTTCTATACGAAGATCATCCTCCGGCTTCCCGGATTCGAAGCTCCGCAACGCATGAATGAAGGGATCCAAAGGGTAAGTCGGGGAGTGACTCACCCTCCGGCCGCTCGTTGACACCCGGCTTGCACATAGATTAACCGTAACGGATGGAGTCGTCCAGATCCCATGACGGCGACGAAGGAGGTCATCGGTCCGGCAGTCGGAGGGCTGTTTGCGATGTTGTGCTGCCCAGTGGGAATGTTGTGGATATTAAAAATGCTCACCAAGTCCCCCGCCACAGACCGGACACTCTGTATGTTTCAATCTTTTCTCGGTCGCCCGCAAATCTCTAACGCGTCTTCCGTAGTCACCAGCATCTATCCTGGAATATTCATGGGTGCCGGCATAGCTCGTGGTATCTGGGGGCTACACCTCATGTACCTGAGGTGGTCACAGGCCGTTCGCGACAAGGAGTTCCTCGTGGAGATGCGGTTGAGGAACCTCGAGGCTGAAGAGACCAAAGGAAAAGCGGTGGAGAAAAGGGAAGAGCAGGAACAGGAGCATGAACGGGAGCAGGAGCGGGCTGCGGTTCAAGATCTTCCGGTGTTGGATCTAATAGAGAACCAGAGTGATGGGGAGTCGGATAACGAAGAACGGTTTTTGCTGTAGCATATATTTACATACATGACTAATTACTGGTACCACTATGGACGGACGCTCTATTGCGGCCTCGGATGTAGACTTGCCTGAACAGCTATATGTAGGATAACGCATACATAACTGCCGCTCCTATCTCACTTGGGGAAAGCTTGCTGGACGTCCCGGCGTGGTTTAGGACTCCAACGCTCCGAAGACTTTTTTGAAAACGTCGTAGTTGGTTTGCCCCGTCTGGCCGGCCGGGTAAACCGCAAAGATGACCTCCTTGAACCAACCGGCGAACTCCTCATCGAATAAGACGGCTTTCATCTCTTCAGCGACTTGGCGCGGCGGACAGCCGTATGCGCCACAACCCATGGCACCTAAACGTAGATCAGTCGCAAGTTGTAAATCACACTGGGTGGGGGGGATCACACACCAAGGATCAACACTTGTTTCCCATTATGCGCCGCCATCCGGTAAATCAACCTGATCTTCTCCCCGAGGTCGCGAAGGTCCGAGTCTCTCGCGAATATACCGTTCGAGATCCTTGGAAGTCGGGGGGCAGCGATGGTGAGAACGGCGACGGTTTCTCTCTTATCGACCGGGAGATCAACGCAGGAGTTGTCCAAGTCGTCTTTGAAGATTACGATGGCTGGAGAGTAAACGCCCGCATCTGAACCTGGCCCGAGGTTTGGCCAAGGGTAGTAGTGTTCCTTGAGGGTGATGTACAGAGTGGAAGAGTAGCATAGTGCCTCTTCCTGTTATTGGAAACGGTGAGTTTAGTTGTGAGCGCTCCAGAGTATGGTAGTGACAGGATGCTGCGTACCTGGGTTTTACAGAGAGTATCCCTCCATCCGCCAGCTCGGTATTTGTCGCTGGCGAGATTTAAGACGGCGACCTTTCCTCTGATCGTGGAATCTTGCTGGATGTACTTCCTGGCGGTCGTGAACGCATCCAACCCTTCAATCCGGACCGTAAACGGGGGGAAGTTCGGACAGTCGTCCTTGTTCAGCGATGGGAGCTGGTGGGCGTGGAAAGTCGAATCCGCAGATGCACCTGGGGTGGCGGCGATGATGTCAGGCGTACGAGAGATTGTGTCTTCAGCGATGATCTCGAGTTCGTCCATGCTTCTTCGACGCAGGGGGTGCGAAGGTGATGGTGTCTCTTGTCCTACTGCCCTGTGGAGGAAACCTAGGATCGCGTTCATTGGTAAGGTGGGCGCCACCAATTATCATGTGGTCCAGAAGCAGCGGACCTCGGCGGCCTCCTCAGTTGGGAGTCCACAAGCCAGCCCCCCAGGGTCACTAACAGTGGGGGTGGCTAACTGGACAGATTGATGATCGGGAAACGGAGGCGAAAGCAAAAGCATCTTCAAACTACGGCGATTGTACATCGAGGATGTTTTATTACATCTCTTTCCTGCGACCGCCGCCATCGTCTTCCACACCAGGTCCCGTCAAATTCACACCTCAGGTAGCGAATGATTTGCGGACGGAGCTCTTCCCGCGGACACAGGATATCTATTATGCTTGGTTGTCTTCGACCGAATCTCTGGAAGACGTTCGGGTGAAACCTCGAAAACTCATGACTTGGAGTCAGGCCATCGCTTATAAGGAGATATCCGTCGCGCTACCTCCGAACGTACGGCCAGGACAATCTTGGAGACTTTTGTTGTCAGCCTCTCCATCGATCCAGGACGGGTTTATCTCGCTCGGGGGCGTCCGCTCGACGGGGAAAGTGCCCTTCCCCGTCCTCTCGATGCCTATACAGATTACGCCGAAGCTGGAGAAAAACTCAGCGAAACAGACTCAGATTGAACGCATGTATCGCGCCTCACTGTCTGACCTCGGCGATGTTCATTGTATACTACGTGAACAAACGTCGTTTGATCTGGACAAGGTATCAACTTTTGCTTCGTGTTTGGACGACAGAAATACTGACCGTTCTAGAAAGTTTGGGACAGTGGCATCGGGTTGAGTTCATGGTTGGTAGAATTGCTGAACGGTCCGCCGTCCGAAACGGAACCACCGGCAGTTTCCAGGGCAAGGGATGTGCTCTTATCGAATCCTTGCAGTATGATTGAACTGGGTTGAGTCTATTCAATCACTAACAGTCCATACGAGGCTGACGATATTCTCCCAGGCACAGGCACAGGGATCGTCTCCATCGTGCTTTCTGCTCTTAGGGCCGCATGGCTTGGCGAGACACCACGCGAGGGTCAGCTTTTCACGACTGACTTGGGTTGGTGTCCTGAACAGTTACTTTACATTACACTTACGAAGACCCATAGCGTCTGCAATCCCGCTTCTATCCTACAACATAACTTCCAACGCCAAGTATTTCACCCAGCCTCCAGATTCGCCTCAGCCCCTTCCGTTGGATTGGGATGAGGAGGGTCTTCCAGAACAAGTCTCGGGAGCCGGAGGCTTCGACGTTATACTGTACGTTTCTTCTCGCAAATAGCCTACCCTTCGGACACCTGAACGTACTCTTTCTCTACCAGAATGGCGGACGTGACATACAACACCGCTTCGTTCCCTTCCCTCCTCCGCACACTATCCTCCCTCGTCCGACTGAACGTCAAAAATTCACGCTCACTCCCCGTTGTGATCCTGGGTTACAAAGAACGTGACCCGGACGAGAGGTCATTATGGAGTATGCTTAGCGCTAAAGTGAGCGTTGACCTCGAGAAGGTCGGAGAATGCGAAGGATGGCCAGACAGCACTCCGATCGAATTTTGGATAGGTCAAGTCAAGTCGCCACTCCCTCCCTGACATTTGGGTCCGTTCACTGCACTTCGCTCGGGGAAAATAAATCAAGTAAAGACCGCATCTTAGAGAGGTTTTAGTAGACACACTACTACACAAGACGTAGGTAGATATCCGAAAGCAAGCGGGAGGCGAAACGACCGATAGGATGAAAAAACGAAGGATAGAGAAACGAACAAAGCGATAGAAAGCATGTAGATGCGTCTGCGTATATGTACTATTGATCTAACGGTATCCACCCACTCCTCCCTCACGCCGAGGGAACAGCGGTTGGATCTCGGAAAACCTAAAGAAGAAAGGAATAAAATGAATCAGCTCCCGAACGATCGGAGAAATGGAGGGAGACGAGAAGATTGTTTACCTTAAGGCCCCAAAGATCTCCAACTCTGTTATCTCCTTCCTCAGGCAGCCCCTCATCCTCCGCGCCGGGGCTCTCTCCAGCTTCAATCTTCAATCCACGCTCGTTTGCCAAGTGGAGCAAACAAATGAAACAAAAGCTTGTGCTGATGTCTTGCATCTTGTCCTTCGGGTATGTCTTTCGCAAGTTTGAGACGACCGAATCGAACACCTTGGGCTCGGCTGGATCGGTCAAACTTCCTCCGTTCTCGTCCCCGCTATCCACATCCTGATGGAGAGAAGAGATCAGCCACATCACTTGCGGAGGATGAAAAGATGCGATGCGTACCATCGAATCGTCTGGGTCCTTCGGGTGGGGGACCTTGATGTCTAAGCTCTTCCAGATGTTCTCTTTCAACTTTCGCACATCCACCCTCTTCGCCTTCTTCGTGTAATTCACGTACTGCGGTCTGACCCTTCTTGAGGTTCCCGCGAGGGTGGCCATGAGGTCCGGTTCGTCGCCATCTTGTCCGGGGGCAGCAGAACCAATTCCACCCCCATCATCCCCATCGTCAAATCCGAGTCCATCACCATCATCATAATCATCATGGAAGAATTGGGTGTTGAATGGTATTGCCTGATCATCACCATCTGCGGGCGGGATCAAATTCGGGATTCCCGGACTTCGGCATGTGGGGGGAACTTACTCTCGTTGCCATCCTCTCCTAACCCTCCTGCCGCTTGATCCGCAGCAGCCTGGGCCCAGAAGTTCTCGTCGATCTCACCATCAGCATTCGTCTTCGGACTGATCCGTGTACCCCGCATCTTCAGCTGCAATAACCGGGTCAGTCAAAACCAGCAGCCAGAGTAACCTGCAAGTGCGTACTGAAAAGTCTGGCTTGAGGAATAACGTGACCAGTTGTCGACTTGAGAAATGCATGTCGTCTGGCAACACTTGCTCTTCCCTCTTTTCCTTCTCCTTCTCCTTGTTCTTCCTGCTACTCTTCTTCCCCGGCTTGGAAGAACCCGGTAAAGAGTACCCGGGTAGGTTAATCCCAACGCCTCGAGTGGGCGGCGCGAACTTCTCTTTTGCGAACTCCTTGGCGGTCATCCCGAGGGATTCGTGGAAATTAATCTTGAACGCCTCTTTCTTCTCCCGTTTCTGCTTGGGGGCAGCTGCGGTGGCCTGCTCTCCTACGGCTGAGCAGGAAGGGTCTTCAGTAGAACTACCACAGAGACCGGGCTGGGCACTTACGTTTCCGAATGACCTTTCTCAGTTTCCAATGTTCAGGACCAGCCCAGTTCTTCAGCACATTCTTGTCGAAGTAATCCATAGTGCCTCCATCTGCTTCCGGGTTCATCATCGCCATGATGAGGTCTCTCTCGTTCGGCCCTTTTGCAGGGTCGAACGGAACAAATGTCCCCCTCGCTGGTCCCGGCATACCACCATCGATTTGATGGTCCGCATCTGCACCTACGGATCCATTCTCACCATCTCCACCAAAATCGTCATCACCTCCGTAGTCACCGTCACCGGTGTACCCGTCCTGGTTTGCCTGGTCGCTACTGAAAAAGTCCTGAACCGGCGCAATGTCTTGTGCGTCCCCGCTATCAAGCGGTGCTCCGTCTTCCATGTTCTCCTGGGTATATCCGATCGGGTCGTTATCTCCCGCATCGTCGTCGTCATAGTTCTCTTGGGTGTAGGCAAAGGTATCATCTCGGTACATGCTGTTGTGGTCGTCTTCGAAAGAAAAGCTGTTGCCTGAGAACGAGAAGTCCCTGAGTGAGGGGACAATCGATTTGTAATCCAGGTCGTCGAGGTTGGGGAGGAATTGAGCTTCGAAAAAGAAATGCGTCACTAAACAAGCTGAGAATACCTCACAAGAAAATCCTACCTTTCAGTTCACTCAGATCAACGGTTTCAATGGGCTCGACCTCGTCCGCTTCTTCATCGTCTCCGGACTTGGCGACCGCGTCGCTGGCGTCGAACACAACCCTTAACCCTCCCCCGTCGATACCCACACCCAAGTTGAGATGGTTCATCAACAGCCCATGAGCGCCCCCCTCATCAAAATCCGCACAGGTCTTCTTGAACAAAGGATCAACGGAAAACTCCAGATCGAGCTTCTTACTCCTGAGCTGGGCAGCGGATTTCGCCAAAGTCGCTTCGGCACGGTGAGTTCCCTTCCGTTGGGCCCGCTGAGAACCAGGACCTCCGTCTGCCCCGTCTTGGTCGTCCTCGTTGTCGGAATCTCCCCCACCTGGACCGTCCCGCACGCCTCGAAGGAGCTTGTTCGTCTCGTCGTTGACGCTGTCCACACGCGAAGTCCAGATCTTTACACACCCATCGAGTGTACAGGAAGCTCGTTGGAAGTTGATCGAGTTATCGGTGTTGTTTCGCAATAGGGACATGTCATGAAAATAATCGATTAGGGCGAAGTTCCAGGAGTTGTTCGCGTTGATTTTCTGTCGAAAGGTGAAGCGTCGGTCAGTTGTCAAAAGGCACGAACCAAACCGTAACCCTAGAGCACAATACGAACACTCACATTGTCCGTTGCCATCTTCATCCACTCCTCAAAATTCGAGTTCATCACATCCCTGGGGACATTGATGATAGGTGCAGCAGGTACGACCGAGTTTAACTGAACCGGTTGCTTCCCCGCGTTCAATCCAGTCACCCCAGGCCCTGGATCCGTGAGGCCATCGAAAGCGGTCGGCTGTTGCCCAAGTAACTTGGCACTCTTCCTTCGTTTCCGCTTCTCCGCCTCATCGTCGTTGAACCTTCCTGCCGTCTCCGTTCGCTTCAGATTCACTGTTGTCTTTCCACCGCTCCCACTTGCCCCCGCTCCATTTGGTACGTAGGCATCCGCTGCGTTCTCTTTATCACCGACGTCGGTCCGGATGGGGCGTTTAGAGGGGACCTTGCCGGTAGGTCGTGAAGAGGAAGCCTTGCCAGTTACATTCGCAGGCTGTTCGTTCCACGCTTGCTCTTCGGTCTCGGTGTCACCGCCAGAGTCGTCCGATTCCGCGTATGTTGGAGCCTTGACGGACGGGCCCCGCGACCTCACCGATCGGGCCATTTCCACAGCTAGTCAGGGTCGAAAGAATCACAAAGCGCCGACCGCGCGGTTTGCAATAGAGTGGACGACAAGAGAGAAGTCGTAAGAGATAAGATCTTGAAGGGCGATTTACCCTTTGTCCAACCGAGTGGTTGAGGTGAGAGGATATGTGTGACACGTGACGTGACGCAACGCGTTCGTGTCGGTCACGTGCATAATTATCTTAACATTCGCGAGTGAAAGAAAACAGCAGAACAGTCTCTAGAACTGGAAACACATTACAGTACACAGCAGCGTGAAACAGAAATGAGCACATTGTGTAATTACTTCTTAACACTGAAATCTTTTCAAACTCCCAAAAGAGAGAAGAGGTAAAACAACAGAGCGTCTCCTTTAAATAATCCCAGATTCTATACAGCCTTGGATAAGACCAAGCAACATCGCGGGCATGTGGAATAAACAGAACGAGAGGAGTATAGGATGTGTATGTGAAAGCGTGATCGATGAGACAGTGACAGCGTAAGTTATTGGTGGAGACACGGTGGTGGTAACATTGGGGCGAAAAGGCTGAGATGGGATGAACGAGAGACGATGTGGAAGGTGAAACAGCATGACTGAAGTCATTAGTGTACCGGTGACCCGTGGAGAACCAAGAAATAAAAACACATGCGTGAACGAGTCGTAAAAATGAATGTTGGGAGTCTGGTGGATGTGGAGCGTGACAGGTGGAGGGGGATTGGTCCGAGTGATTTTAATCGAATGACCAGCGCGGAGGAGGAGTGCGCTCAGAGGCAGGGGAAACATTCGGGGTATAAGCTCAGGACACCAGACGGAGGGAATACCAGACGCAATGCGAGGTATAATCGGCTCATACGGTGATTACCTGTGGGACGACGGTCATTTCGATCTGTAAGAAGTTTCCCCCCCTCTTCTTTGCCATCTCTGCTAGCATACCCCAGCCGACCCACCAGTCTGCCGCAGCGTCACTTGCAGAGTAAGCAAAGACCTCGCTGACTGTGTCCCATTGGTCCCTCAGCATACCCTCGCTGAATTCGTCTAAGCCGCACTGTTTGTCTGCCCGCATAGCAGCATCACGGGCGTCCCGATAGGGTCCAGGTGGAAACCAAGTAATATCGGCGTTGGCCTGGTCTTGGCATGCGACGAAATGGGTTCTCTCCTGTCGCAGGTCCTGGTAAGCCTCCATCAAAGACGGAACTTGGTCCCATGACCGAAGCCTAGAGAAAAGCCCCCCGAACACGGCCGCATCTTCCATACACATCCCTACCGATTGATTGGAACATGGCTGTTCCAGAACGGAAAATGAATAAGATATTATGGGGTTCCGATTTGTGATGGGAAAGCGCGTTTGAGGACGTGAGGCGACGAGTGCAAAGCAAGAAGAACCGCGGAAGAAAAAAGAGACCCGTGAGAACCAATCTGATGGATGACCGCGTTGGAAGGCACCACTTACGAGATTAGGGTGCGCAGCCTCTCCCAGGAGCACAATTGTCTGTGAGTCGTGTACCCATGTCTCGCATTTAGGAAGGACAAGGTGCCTAGCAAGAATGATCGGAGAGTCGATGATTTCTAGAAGTCGCTTGGAACTGGAGGGGGCAAAGGTACGGTTAGTTCACGCCTATCACCAGGAGGACAGAGAAAGGGAAATGAGGCTGAGCTAACGAAGGTAAGCACATACACGGGATTACAGTCGGAGTACAGCTTGAGAAGCTTGTCCTTGGGCCATTCGGTTTCCCAAGATGGCTTGTTGCACGGAAGTGGGGATGTCTCCTTGGTGTGGACATCGTCGTGGCAGAAGCTATGTACGGCATATTTGCCGTCTCTCCCCTGTAATTGCCACACGAGAAAAATCAAAACCATCAGCATGGCGCGGTGGGAAAATAACGGGAATGCATAAGATAACGGGAAGTGGGAATGGTAACTCACGACCGGATAGCTCAACAATGACCTCCTATCGTCCATCCAAATGTGCCAGTCTTGATCGTCCACGAGTTGTCTGAGAAGTGGATCCTCGTTCATCCGCTCAATGTCAACATCGGTTCT
>Ga0307517_10003412_pt1 | contig 24713 bp, 34 predicted proteins | sample 23_EM_MG_FD_194515 | JGI IMG/M metagenome (GOLD analysis project Ga0307517, IMG submission 194515) | Populus trichocarpa ectomycorrhiza microbial communities from riparian zone in the Pacific Northwest, United States - 23_EM | ecosystem: Host-associated > Plants > Roots > Unclassified | place... | reverse complement strand
GGAGAACTAATAAAAAGTACAGAGCTACACAAAGTAAGGCATGTTACCCTAAACAGTGAGACCACAGGTTCAGTGCATGGATTTTGAAGGCCACATTTAGTTCTCACCGTCCGCTTCGTTCGTTGCATTCCCTTATCCCGCTCATTCTCTGGTGCGGCATCGTAAACCTTGAAGTCGTGACTACCGTCCTCGCAAATCTTCAGAATAGAGGCCAAGTTTCCACATCTGTAGCAGTAGTTCGGCGCGGACCAGACTGTCACGAGCTGTTTATCGAACATGAATTTATACCCTTCTTGTACGAGCTGGTGCGCCCGAGCGATAAGTTTCAAAGAATTGAAGTAGTTGAACTCTTGGGTGACACGCCCGCCGAAGAGCCAGCCCGCACCGCGCGGGCTTACGGCCCAATTTTCAACCTCGTCTGGGTCTGACCACATGAGATCTTCGGGAGTGTCAGGGTCGGGTGTTGCGCATCGACAGTGGGACTTACCGCAGAAACCGCCTTCGTGCGGAATCTCCTGCGCTCGGGAAAGAAGACGAATTTGATCTAGTGTTCGTATATCGGGAGACAGCCCGCCGTGCACGCAGAGAGTTTCCCCGTCGATGATCTTGTCCATTCATCAAGGTTTAGCGACGGTAGGTTCATAGGTACAGGTCCACCCACCGCTGCCAGGTTCAAGTAATCAAACACGCCACAACATGCCTTCCAGACCGCTGGGCTGCCATACTTTTGCTGGCATTCATCTAGCGGTGCGTCATGATGGGGTGATTTTGCGTGACGTGGATTGGAACAAACCGTAGAAGCCATATACCTGAGTGATCTGCCTACTTTCATGGTTTCCTCTCAAGAGGGTAACCCTGTCTGGGTATCTAAACGTCCAATGAGTGCGAAGGCGACTGGAGCCGACTTTTCGCGAACCTTGCCTTGAGTGCGAACAACAGCGACACGGTTTCCAGGCTGTAGTGTCCTCTGTCAACAAAATCACCCTATAGTGGCGAGATAACGTTATCCTTTCCGGGCGGCCACTGGAATACAAAGAGACACGTACGTCCCATAAAAATGTAGCTTGTATCCGGAACGTTTCCTCCCTCCCTCAGCAACTGGAGCAGATCCCAGAATTGGCCATGGATGTCCCCACAGATGGTAACAGGACTTGATACGGGCTGGATATTGGACTCCTCCATGAGGATATTTCGGACTTTGTTGCAAAGTAGCTTAATATCAGGTTCAGGGAGGTGTTGGCATTGCATGAGTTGTTGGATCCATTTGTCTGGGTCATAGCGGGACATGGCTGGAGAGGAGAAGGTGTGCGTGATCGAAGATAAGCGAAGGGTCTTTCGCTCCCAGTTGGATCTACCCGCCCACTATGGAAGGAACGGGACAACACTTACTCGCCCTGAAAGTCATGCGGGTCTCTGTGAGTAAATTGTACACGAATTCTTGTCTCAGTCCGCTGATCAGGTCAGCCGTTCGGTGACACAGCGACCCTCACTCGCCAGTGCTTGGGAGCCGTTCTACTCGAGTTCTCCGTCGTTTTCTGCACGTTCGACCGCCTCCGTCGTCTCGTTACAGGGGAAGGATCCTCTACCTATCCACCCCAAAAGCCTCAGAGATCTCACGAATGCTTCGGATATGTTGACACTCCCATCCTCCTTCGGTGCTATCCAACTGGGCGAGACATTTTCAAGTTGTCTTTCCGTGAATAACGAAGCAGGCGTGGACATTTCTGGCGTTCAGTTGACCATGGAGATTCAAACCGCTACCACAAAGGTGTTGCTTGCAGAACTTTCTGCTGGTTCCGACGGAGTTCTAAAGGGAGGAGACACATTGGAAGCTATCGTTCACCATGAAATCAAAGAACTGGGCCAACACGTACTGGCGTGTACGGTTCAGTATAGGCTACCTCCTGGGGCGCGTCGCCCAACCCGGACGGAGGAAAACGAGAAAGATCCGTCGATACAACTGTTCAGGAAGTTCTACAAATTTGCGGTAAGTCAACTGGCGAAGGATATCATGACGGTCTCTTAATGGGTTAGTTTAAAGGTAACAAACCCCCTGTCAGTCAAGACAAAGGTACACCTACCGAGGTCTCCTTCATCGCTTTTATCCAGAAGTGAGAGAGAGAAGGTTTTCCTGGAGGTTCATATCCAAAACTTGACTCAGGATGCGTTGTGGTTCCAAAGGATCGGATTCGAGTGTGCTGACGGATGGAATGTCGAGGATATAAACACGGCTGGAGATGATTCGCAGGATGGATTATTCTTGGGCGACAGTGCTTTGATGCAGCCACAAGATATGCGGCAGTACATCTACATTCTCGCGCCAAAGGTGCTGCCTGATTTACCCATTACATACGCTCCTGGAAGTGTGATATCTCTCGGCCGGTTGGACATTGCCTGGAGATCATCGTTCGGGGAACCAGGAAGGTTGTTGACATCGGTACGTGGGCGCGCCCAGTTGACGGGTGGAAATGAATTGATTATATTTTAGATGCTATCTCGACGCATACCGTTGATAGCTCCGACCACTCCGGCATCGGCTCTACCATTACACATGCAGAAGAGCGGAACGTTGGGAGGGGGCAACACGCCACCGAGGTCTCGCTCACCACAACCTGCGTATCGACCACAGACACCGCCAGTATCGGGCAGAGTGCAATCACCCGTGTCGTTTGCCCCGAGGGTGAACCGTGCTGGGACGGTGCCGATGTCACCACCTATGTCGGCGACGACCCTGCCGGTGGTGCCAAGCGTATCAGCAGATTTGGTGGTGATCGATTTCCCTCGCGACGAGATAACGGTCGATAAGCCGTTCCAACTGACTTGTCGGTTGACGGTATCGACACCAGCACAGCAAGAGACGAGCAGAAGGCCCTCATTTGTCATCCAACACCTGTTACCAATACGGACGACGGTCGTTGGGCCACCTCAACAACAGGAGGATACTCTGCGGGCGCGGTGGGATTCGATCGCACTGGGTTCTGGTCAAAGCACGCCATCTCCGACCGGGACGCCGCCTCGGGGGAACTTTTCGTTCTCGGAAAGCTTGGCTCAGAGGTTGTTGGTCGCTTCACCCCGGGTGATGTACAAGGACGAAGCGGAGAACGAGGGGGAGGACGAGAACGAAGCAACAGTGTTACCATCGCCGTTTGCGTTGTCTGAGGAGGTTTCGAAGAAGAGAGGAGCATCACCGGCGGGTGCAAGTGCGTTCCCACTGGAGATGAAGATGGAGGGCGGAGAGGTGGCCTCTCGGGAGTTCAAGTTGGAATATATTGCGTTCAGAAAGGGGTTCTGTACTGTGGGAGGACTTCGGCTGCTCGTGGTCGGCGACGGGCCGGTGGCGTCTGTGGTGAAGGAGTGGGAGGTTATCGGAGAGATGTGGGTCAGATAAATCACGTGCAACACGAACCAAGCACGTGGAGGTGGCGCGCTGGCGAGGGTTTCAACTTGAACTTGCTTTCAACTTACTCATCAAAGTCGCAGCCTTCGTCTGGAAACAATCCCGTCTAAGTGTCCTCTCCTTTGCGTTGCGTTACCCTTTTCTTTTTCTTTTTTATTTTATTTTCTGCGAGCAAACAATCCTCGTTTTCCGTGAGTTTCGTCTCTTTGTCCTCTCTTCAACCCGTGGACCCACATTCCAACACATTCGGTTGTTTGTCCTTCCCCTCCCTCTCCCCGTTTTGCCAATCGCGAGCACCGTGTCAGCACCGGCCACTTGTCTTTTCGCCAAACCTCGCCTTTTCAACCCACGCTGACCCGGACTTGCTCTTTCGCCCCTCTCTCCAGGAACGGCCTCCTCCGTAAACACATTCTTTCGGCCACCACCGGTAAGCATTTTAATTCGAACCTCCGCCGTCCCCCCGAACAAGCCATGATCCCTCTTCATTTGGGAAAACAATCCAACGCCATTGTTTCTCCCCTATGGGAAATACTTGGTCTGATCCGACGGGGTGCTGATCAACCTTCCCAGGGCGAACACGCACATCACCTTTCCCCATTCTCCAGGGCCACCCTGTAATTATCGGTACGTGTTTTCACTCGTGGCCGTTTTCCGGATGTCACGTTGATCCCTGGTTCATTCTTCAACTTGAACCTTTTCCCCTTTTCCCCCCTTGTTGCATTTCCTCTCAGACCACCGAAGAGAGACCAGCCATTCCACCTCCTACCCAGCGCGATGCCCTCCCTCTTCCCAACCCACACAGCAAGCCTCTTTCTCCAAGTTCCAAGTCTCCCCGCGAGGAACACCTCGAGCCCCGTCCCCAATGAAAGCTTTGATGACATCTCCGATGACCTTGAGCTCTCCTTCGCCTCCAACATGTCCCTCAATCCTGCCACGACCGAGGAACACGACAACCGCATCGCATCACCCGTCCCAATGGATATCTCCCCTGCCCCACCAACCCGCGTCGCCCCTTCAAGGCTCAGCGCGAGGCCCCGCGCATTTACGAGTTCAGCCCGTCTCTTTGGACGCGATGTCGGCAACGAGAATCTTCAGCCACCCCCTCCGATCAGCTCTGGAACCGGAACAGGTACCACCTCCGGAAAGAAACTTCAGCGAGCCGCTCTTCCCTTTGAGTGGGTGGCCCCTTCCCGTCCGGAACAACCTCTCGATACCGCTGTTTCCTCCCAGATGGTTTGTTCCACCCTTCCTATCAAGTAGTACTGGTCTGACTTTTCGACGCAGGATCACAGTGACCCCATGGACGTCGATACGTCCTACGATATCAACCCCCGAGAGATCAGGATTTCTGTCAAGGACTGGGATGCCCCTGTCACCAACTTTAACGCGCTCTTCTATCACCCTCAATCTCCCCCTCGTTCAGCTGCGACTACCACTCCACCAGTTCCAGAGCTCATCGGGAAGCGACGCTCACATTCCCCAGAATCCGTCACACGCTCACCCATCGACAAGTTGTCTTCGCCCCCACCATCCTCACCATCGATGCGCAAGTTGGAACGCATCGTCAGCGCCGGTGTCCCAAGCAGAAACACCAAGCCCGGTCTCGATAGTCTGGGTATTCCCCCCGGCAAGCGTCCAAGACGGCCAGTTCTCTCTACAACTGGACCAGTCAATATTGTCTCCCAAACAAAGTCTGCATATCCAACCCTAGAGAAGACAGATTCTCTCTTCCCTACTCGACGCGCTTTTTCCGCCAGGCTTCCCCCCAATGCAGTTAATGTCCCCTCCTCTCCCCTTGACGAGGAGAGTTTTGATTCTGTCGAAGCCTCGCCGGCTCATGCATACGTCAAACGCCAGCAGAACAAGACACTGAGGCGATGTGATGGTTCCGACAATCTCCGCCCCCATCCCGTCGCCCGCCTCACACCCTCTAGGCAGATAGACAGCCCACGCAACCTCGGCGAACCCAGCCCTCGATCCAGGTGGCTTGCCCCAGAGTTTGGTGATAATGAAGCCCACGGAAAGATTTTACCCTGCCACCGTGTTAAGGAAGATGGCCTGATGAGAATCAACCAGCAGACTGTGCGAAATGTCCCTACTCTTCCATTCCTTACTTCGCGCTCAATTCATTCACCAGTTGAACGATCTCCTAGATGGAGTGTTCGATAGCAAGCTCACATCATACCACATCATCGACTGTAGGTTTGATTACGAATACAACGGTGGGCACATCCCTAGCGCCCTCAACATCAATACGACCGCTGCTGTTGAAGAGTTTCTTCTGGGCGCCAACGTGCTCAAGCCTAAACCATCTATCAGCGGAGATGCTTCTGGAACGACCGTTCTCATTTTCCACTGCGAATTTAGCGCAAAACGTGCTCCTACCTTGTATGTCTCACTCACGCGTCCCAAATACATCCGCTCTAACATTCAACTAGTGCCAAACACCTGCGCTCCAAAGACAGAGCTATGAATAACCACGTATACCCAAAAGTCCACTACCCCGATGTCTACGTCTTGGAAGGCGGTTACTCCAGTTATTTCAAAGATAACGCTCATCGTTGTGATCCCCCCTATGGATACGTCCAGATGGACGATCCCAACTATGCAACCTCGAGGCGGGAGGATTTAGACCAGTTCCGCAAGGCCAAGTTCGGGCGTACAAAGAGCTACGCGTATGGGGATAACCTCTCCGGGTGCGTAAAAATGACATTGGCTGCCCAACAGAAGCGCACCACCGCCCCCTCCAACGGAACCATTAAACACCCATTGTTCGCTGCAACAACGACGGCGCGCACCCGTCGTGGCGGCAACACCGGTTTAGCGACCTTGACCGAAGACGGAAATACCACTGCGCACAGCGAAGATGAGGAGACCGACATTGGGGAGAGTCCCTGCCCACCCCCAAATCGAACTTCTGGACCCAGCATGATGTTCAAGGGCAAGAAATTTGGACGCGTGCCGTTGATCAGGGCCGAGACCTACGGTCCAATGCGTCTGGACCATTAGACAGCGACACACCGGTGTGCCCACTCTTTTCACCCAAGTTTCCGGTGACAGTACGTGGAGAACAAGTTACCCTCCAAATGCGCCTCCTCTCCACCCTCTACGTGGACGTTGACGACGGAAACTCCAACCCCGATATTTGCGTTCCCAAAACTCCAATGTTGTTTCACCACCCCCCTCTGACCAACGACCCGGAAGTTCGTCAAGGGATTTCCACCATGGCTCTCTTGTCACTCGTTTGCATTTAACTGTTCTACGCTCCCTTGCAACACTCAGGGTTTTTACTCTTTCCCACGTCCTTTCCTAGAAGGATGGTTGAATATAGCACCCGCCAGCCGTCCTTCGCTCCGGTGATCAGCTTTGCTAAACAGCTATGCTGACAGACTGTTCATTCTCCTGGACTTCACTTGACGTAGACGACTGTTGTAATCGAATCCTACCCCATCATCTGTTTCCATGTATGCGTGTCATCTCATTCCATCTCCATCGTTTCTCGTTCCCCCGCTATCCTCCTCTCCGGCAACAACCTTCTCCCATCCACCCTATTCTCGTTTCTTCTCTTTTTCTTTGTTTCTTCGCTATTTCTATTGGGGGACGTGCTGTTAAAGTCGACTGCATAGAGTGCAATGTTTATGGGACCCATCATTTCCAGTTCGGACATTTCTATCTGTCTTGATTTATAGCCTTCTACGGCTCGATGCTTACAGTATCCCTGCCCACTTGACCTCGATCATGGTGTCAACGACAATGTAAAATTTCTCCACCCATCCCCCGGCCTGTTCGCCGTGCATTTTCTAAATCGATCGATCGAGATGGAGGGGTACATAAGGCTACATGGCATATGGACCTCCTATTCCCACAACGTTTACACGTTCATCTCCCTCCACACTCTCTTCCAAGCCCCTGATCTCGACCCTATGGCCGTCTGGGATCTGGTGTGTGCTTGGCGGAGATACCTCGTTTTCCTCTCTAGAGGGTTGTGTGCTTGCTCGCTCGCTGCGTTATACCTGTTCATCGGTCTCGTGCTTTGCTCTGGCTACCGCACGGCTGGGACTGCGCCGCTTTCGCATCTGCAAGCGTCACTCGGAGAGGAATCCACTGGAACTTTGCCTTCGTCAGTCGCTGAAGAGGAGTCACCGGCCATTTCAGAAACAACCCGCGTCGGTTTCGATGCCCCTTTCAACGCACATTATCACCCTCGTTTCGCCGACAGACATCCCCTGGTCCGCCCCATGGTCATCCCGAAGATCGTTGTGCAAGACTTTTCCGCGGAAGATGGATCAATCCATTACAAGACTCCGGAGTACGATCTGACCCATGCTTTGAAACGACGAAGACGGCTCTCATGGGCTCCTCGCATCCCTGTGACCCTCGGAGACAATCTCGTGGTCAACACGCGACCGTCCCTTCGACTTCCTCCCACCCTTGGAGTTGGAGGACTACGATCTTTGTACTTGGCTGAAGGTCTGAAGCACCGACGGTCGGATGTGTTCGTACAAAACCACAATGGGTTTCCTAGTAGAAAGCGGGTGCTTGGGGATGTTGTAGCCAAGGATAGCTCTTTTGTAATAGTTGGCCTGTGATGGGAATCATAAATATATAATATTTAGGTGGAAAAATAAATAATAAGTTAATGGATAACGAGGACTCGGCCGGCGTTGCCCGAGAGGCCTGGCCGGCCATCTTGCTCAGTCCCCGACTTTCTCATCCTCAGACCAGTTCGTCTCATTCTCGTCCGATGTCGTCCTCCCAGAATGCGCCGTAAGTCTCGTCTCGCCGTCGTCTCTCCCCCGTTCGCTCCCTCATCCCCCTTCCGCTCTCCTCAGGAAACTGCTCAGGATCACAGGTGCCTCCGGTCGTCCGCTTTCACCCTCGAGGCTGTGTTCCTCACATCTCCTTCATAGTCGTTGCCGCAGATGGCCTATCCAAGCGCGAGGTCTTTCGTCTCCCGGACCCATTTGCGGTCATTACGGTGGATGCAGAGCAAACCCACACGACCAGCATCATCAAGAAGACCTTGAATCCTTATTGGAATGAGAGCTTTGATATGTAAGCCTTTCCAACTCCCTTCAAACTTATTCATTTTCATTATCTTCCCTATGTACCAGCAATGTCAAGGAATCGTCCATCGTTGCCGTTCAGATTTTTGACCAGCGCAAATTCAAGAAACGTGATCAAGGGTTTCTCGGCGTTGTGAACGTTAGAGTCGCAGATGTTATTGATTTGGAACTGGGCGGTCATGGTACGTCTTGCAGCATACCTCCGATACGTCTTTGCAGGCGCTTCTGACCTGACGGACACAATACAGAAATGCTCACACTGGATCTCAAGAAGTCCAACGACAATCTTGTCGTTCATGGCAAGCTCATCATTTACCTTTCGACCAACGTCAGTCAACCGATTAGCAACCCTGGGCCCTCTCAAGTCCCCGGGGTCACCGAGACGTTCTCACGTATGAACCTCAACGACTCTTCCACATCCGTCAACAATACCAATGGCAGCGGTAGCGGCGGAAACCCGTCCTTGTCACGCCAAACCAGTGCGCAAGCCACCTCCAATATCACGGCAACTCCGACTATGCAAATGCCGTCTCCAAGCATCCCCCACGTAACAAATCCCGAGTTGCATGATGTACAACCGCAGCCACAGCCCCATCAGCCGAACCCCCAGCCGAGACCGCTGTCGGGATCAAACCCTGTCCAAGCCACCAACCCGGTTCAACAAAACCACGGACCCACGAACCCCTCGCAATCGGCAGGACCTCAACGAAACTTCAATCCTCACGAAGACCAATTCGGACCCTTACCCCCTGGCTGGGAACGTAGGATCGATCCTCTCGGCAGAACCTACTACGTCGATCATAACACGAGGAACACGACGTGGAATAGGCCCTCGACAAACCAGGCAGTCAACAACAGTACTCAAAGCGGCGAAACGAATGCTGCTCGCGACAATCATAACCGTCGTATTCTTGCTGATGACATGTTGGAAACATCGTCTCCCGCTCAGGTCACTAGGAACACCACTGCGACCGCCAACACGGCCGCTGGCGCCCTTGCAGCAAGCACCAACTCCACAACCGCTGGAGCTGGACCGCTACCGGCTGGATGGGAAGAGCGATATACTCCCGAGGGAAGGGCTTACTACGTTGACCATAACACCAGGACCACGACTTGGGTGGATCCCCGACGCCAGACAGTGATTCGTGTCATGGGACCGAATGGGCAGAACACATCCTTACAACCGCAGACCATGGCACAGCTTGGGGCCTTGCCATCTGGTTGGGAGATGCGCCTCACCTCGACTGCTCGTGTCTACTTCGTCGATCACAACACCAAGACGACCACATGGGATGATCCCCGCATGCCCTCATCGCTTGATGCTAATGTGCCACAGTACAAGCGTGACTTCAGGAGGAAACTCATATACTTCAGAAGTCAGCCCGCTATGCGTACTCAGCCTGGTAACTGTCAGATCAAAGTCAGGCGTAACCACATTTTCGAGGATAGCTACGCGGAAATCATGAGGCAAACTCCTACCGACCTCAAGAAACGGTTGATGATCAAGTTCGATGGAGAAGATGGCCTGGATTACGGTGGTTTGTCGAGGTGGGCCACACATCCTCATACCTGGGGGATCGTGCGCTAACTTCGATCATAGAGAATTCTTCTTCCTGCTGTCCCACGAGATGTTTAACCCCTTCTACTGCCTATTCGAATACTCCGCCCACGACAACTATACCCTCCAGATCAACCCTGCTTCTGGTGTCAATCCTGAGCACTTGAACTACTTCAAGTTCATTGGAAGGTGTCTCGGGTTGGGCATCTTCCATCGTCGATTCCTGGATGCATACTTCATCGTCGCGTTCTACAAGATGATCTTGAAGAAGAAGGTTGTGATTGCAGACCTGGAGAGTGTGGATGCTGAACTCCATCGTGGCTTGACGTGGATGCTGTACGTGATTTCCGGCCATTGTACCTTGTGTGTTCTTGGCCTGACTTCTCTGTAGGGACAATGACATTACAGATGTCATTGATGAGACGTTCACCACCACCGAAGAACGCTTTGGCGAAATGGTTACCATCGAGCTGAGGCCTGGGGGAGCAGACATACCAGTGACGCAAGAGAACAAGAAGGAATACGTGGGTGCGATCGTGGAATATCGGATTTCCAAACGCGTCAACGAACAGTTTGAGGCGTTCATGACCGGCTTCGGCGAACTCATTCCACAGGACCTCGTCAACGTGTTTGACGAACGAGAGCTCGAGCTTTTGATTGGTGGCATGTCCGAAATCGACGTGTACGCGACCTACCCCCCACCTTTGTGTGCTCCACGCTGATTACTAACATATATCAGTGACGACTGGAGCAAGTTCACGGACTACCGGGGATATGAGATGAGTGACGAGGTCATTCAGTGGTTTTGGCAGTGCGTCCGAAGCTGGCCAGCCGAACGCAAATCCCGCCTGCTTCAGTTCGCCACCGGAACCTCCCGAATCCCTGTCAATGGCTTCAAGGATTTGCAAGGTTCTGATGGCCCCCGCCGATTCACCATCGAGAAGTCGGGCGATCCCTCGCAACTTCCAAAGAGTCATACCTGTTTCAACAGGATCGACCTGCCGCCTTACAAGGACTATGCTACGCTGGAAAACAAGCTAACTCTTGCAGTGGAGTACGTACATCGTAACTCAATGTCTCGTTGCGTCTGCTTATCCGTTCTACAGGGAAACCGTCGGTTTTGGTCAAGAGTAGATGCTATTCTTTCGAAGTTTGTCGCTCCTGTGCTTTTTGTATGTTTGCCTTCCCGTTGTCTTTACCTATGCAGGTCTCGCCCATATGCCCAATTTTTCACACTTGTACCTCCATCGTAATGGAATGGTCATATCCTGTCGCACACGAGTAGAATGGCGCAGTTCGCCTGATGACGGGCTCTATCCATACAACCTGAACGAAATGTCTAAGAACTCCTACATACACATGGGTGCAGAATGTCATAACGCGCCTGACGAAGGGGGGCGGTGTCCGATAATGCGAAGGGTAATAAAGATATACAAAATGGAATGCAGAGGACAGCGGAACGAAGAGCAAAGCGGAATGAGCAGAACGCAAAAGTTAATAGGCTGACGACTATCGTTTTTCGAAGATGAACCCAATGTAAATGTCTGGGCGTGACGTCAGCTAAACGCACATGGTACACCAGGGTGGACTCACTTGCGGCCTCCCACTGCTCTTCATCTATTTTACTGTCTCCCTGGCCATCAACGACTTGCATCCTGGTCATGAGAGGTCCAAATTCAGAATGGTCGCTGAACTCCGTGAACATGTCATGGAACTCTTTGCGATATTTTAGCACCAGTTGGTACTCGGCTGCTAGCCTAGAAGGTGATTGAGAATGACGGATTTGGGCTAAAAAAGGGGGGACAATTCACCGAACGAAGTTGTCCCAAAGTACGAGGAACTCAGGCACGTTCTCTACGGCGTCCTTGAGCCAGAACACGTAACGGAAACCAAACCGAGGCAGTTCGTCGTCGCTGGGAACTGCAGTGTCGGTGTGGATGTTGTAGATATTGTTGCCAAACGAGTGGTTGGGGGAGTTCCGCAGCCTAGATCTGTGCCGATAATCGTGCTCGTTAGGAAACTTGATTGGCTTTGGATTATCAAACAATCGCACAGAAGCTGCCCCGAATTTGGTATCGTACCCACAAAAACACCACCTGATCTCAACCACCTGCTAACATTGTCCAGCATACATCGCGCCCTTTCTTCCGTCTCAAACGCGTAATGCATACAGAATTGCATAGACACGACATCGAAGGGTGTGGAGAGTTTATCGGGATCCAAAATGGTTGATATCGAGACGCCGTAGCAGTCGCACGCGGCAAAAGTTGCATCAAAACGAGATCCTCTGAAGCCTTCGTAACGTTGTCGGGCTTGGTCGATAGATACGGAGGCGACATCTGTCGAAAGGCGCGTTTGACAAGTCACTTTGGCGAATTGGATACCGATGACGAGGCGACTCACCCAATCCAATGTATTCGCTTACGCGTGCCTTTGCCCACTTGTTGAGATCACCTCCTTTCCCACATCCCATATCCAGTACCCTCCCTCTCGTAATAGGCCCCTTTTTGGGGCCGGGACGGGAGCGTTGGATGACCGGGCTCGATGCCAATACGGGGTGACAAAAGTTGGCGAATAGGACGGATTTGATCCAATTGTTGAAGTTTTTGAGGCCAATTATTGGGGACTCTTGACGCATAACCCTTTCTACCTCCGGGCGGGTATCATCTAAGAGTGGGGGTGAGATCCACCACTCCAGCGAATCGAGGGAAACACACACAATGCTGCATGATGGTGCGAGTATCCTTAGACCTCCTGCTGTCTCCTTCGTCGGCTAGGGAGCGTTTCCGTTTCTTCGATAAACTGAACCAACCTCTTCTGCTCCTCTCCGGGTCGTTGTAAAACTGGATTTCTTGCGGAGTAAGAGGGACAAATCGTGAAGATGCTCGGGGTTTGTACGAGACGGTTGTCGATTTCTGGGGCACGGGGGGAGGCAGCATAGTCGCTGCTGGCGGTGGGGGAGGAGGTAGAGGTGGGTCCTCAATAATGCTGAGGGACCTAACGGAAACTGTCGGGGAGGGCTTTGCGGTTGAATGGCCAGGGGTTGCTGGAGTTACCGACGACGACGTAGAGGGTCTAGAAGGGATGGAAAATATGGGCGACCGGGTGGGTGATGCGGTTGATGGAGGTGGGTGCGGGAACTGAGGGCGTGCCAGGAAGTCTTGTGGAACGCTGAAGGTGAATTGCCCATTAGATATCGAGGGGGTTGACTGTGACTGGTATGAATCGTCGCTGGTGCTTGTGGCCGTCATACGAGGAGGATAGGGGCGGTGGATTGGTCGGACGTCGGACAACTTTTCGGTGGGCTGTAGTAGATCTGACAACGAAAGAGGGGGACGCGATGCGGTGGGGGTGAAAAGAGGAGATTCCGATGGGGATGGGTCGTTCAGAAGGGTCGCGAGATCTGTAGCTCTCCTGTTGATAGGACTGATGGTCCTCCGGTCGAAAGGTGGGGATGTCGACGCGCTCGTTCGAGTAGTCGGGGAGGTATGAGGGAGTTCGATGCGGGATAAAGATTGGGGCGGAGACTGGGTGACCGGAGAGTTTAAAACAGCATCTCTAACTGGGTCGAATTTCCCCGGCATTGTCGACGCGGCGGGATGGAGGACAAGGAGAGGGGGAGGGGGAACCTGGGAGAGTCGGGGGTAAGTGATGATCGTTCGACGGTCGAGTGGTCCAGCCGCGTCGAGGGCGTATTGTCGTCGGTCGTCGTCTCTGACGGCGGGGGGCAACGGCGGCGTTGAGGGCCAGAAGGGGGGCGGGAGCACGTAAGCAATCCGCCGCCTACTACCTCATTTGGCAACGTCTGCCCGATTCACACGCTGGCCAGCAAGGAGAAAGAAAGATACAGGTTGTAAGAAACTACAGACAATCGTCTTTGGACACCTTGTCGTCATCCACATCGGCGTACAGCTGCATGGCTCGGTGGTCAGGGAGAGATCGATGTGCAGTTCCAGACCACAAACTCACCTTGCCGGGATTAAATAGCTCATCTGGATCCACGGCTTGCTTTATCGTCCTCATCAGCTGCACAGTTCCCACCCCAAGTTCATGCACCAGGAATTCCTTTTTTCCAACCCCTACCCCATGCTCGCCCGTACCTGAGGGGAATAAGAGATGTGTCGCTTGTTTGTCAACAACACATAAACTTACACGTTCCATCCATCGCGATCGCTCGATCTACAATGCGATGAACGGCATCCTTTACCTTTGGCAATTCATCATCTCCCTTGAATAACAGCAATGCGTGGAAGTTCCCTATCAAACGGCGTCAGTCGCTGGCGGTGTCACCTCGAACGGATCACTCGACCATCCCCGACGTGTCCAACAATCGTCGACTTTATCCCGTGCTTGGTCAAGTCCTTCTTGGTTTCATACACCAACTCGGGGAGTCGGGATACCGGGACGCTGGCTTACGATCAGTATGGCACGGACCTCAGCAGCACGTACAGGACAGGGACGGACCAAACATCTGTAGTCCAGCACCGCAGTCCCGGCTCGAGCTGCAACGATGAAAATAGCGCCATCTTTCGGTTCTCCCACATTTCCCTCGCGTGTTCCTCGGTCGAGGCGAACTCAAACCGACTGCTGGCATGTTTCTTCACGATCGTCTCCAGCGCTTCCGCTGCCTTTGAAATCACTTCTGGCGCCCCCTGAATTTTGAAGAACAGGGAATCTTGTGTGGGATATGGTTTCTGCGTTGTTCCCGCCCTGTTGATCGCATTCATCACTGCGGCTGCCTTAGTCCAATAAGAACCGCGAAAGATTAATACTGCACTCACTGTTGTCATCCAACAACTCGACACACTCTGGACCGGCGATGAGTGGAAAGTGGCATCCAGGAAAGAGATACACGAACGGATGTTTGCGCCGTAGGGTGTTCTCAATATTTCCTGGACAGCATCGACAGCTCGTCCCACGTCGGGGAACTGGGCCATTGCAACTTTGTTTGGTATGATAGGTGCCAAGCGGAGCGTCGCTTTGAAAGCTATCGGTGGCGATATTACCTAGCGAGTGAACCAGCGTACCTTCGGTGACGATGCCGAGTGTTCCCTCAGCACCAATGAATAACTTTGTAGTATCGAAGCCGGCGGATGACTTTCGCGCTCGCCTACGCGTCTTGATCACTTCGCCAGATGGAAGTACAACCGTCTGTACCATGATGCTTTTAGAAACTAGTTGTTGCATCGAGAGAAGAAACAAAACTCACAGCGTTCAGGAACCATTCAGCCCTTGCAGTTCCATACCTGACGGCATTCGCTAGGTTGAATGTTGACTGGAGACGGAAGGAGGCGGTTGTGATTTCGGACTTACTGCCGCTGCACCCGGTACCTATCATTCCACCGATTGTCTAGAGGCGAGATTCAAAAATAGCCAACAGCGATGATAAAATATCCATACGGAACCCGGCCCCGGATCCAGCTACAATCACCAGTGATTGACGGTCAATATTGCAACCGTCGGGGACTGCCCAACTAATGTCACACACCGGAAAGAAAAGCGGAATGTCCCTCTCCTCAAGGATCCGGTTAATTTCGTCCCAGCTTGCTCCAGCCTGACAGACTAGGTCTCCGTCCTCCTCTAGGGGTATCGTCAGTGCTGCAAAAATCGTTCGACAACGATCGGTTACCATGAATCGCAAGGATTTTATCCATGCCGGACAAATCGATACATATACTCCCTGCTGGATGCTATATCCTGGGTTTCGGACCCAATTTGTGGCCAAATAAGAGGGAAAGGACTCACGCCGCCAAACTGCCCCTCCAGACTGTTCCCTACCCCAAAGGGAATGATCGGTACCTTATACTTCCGAGATATGTTGACAGCTTTGACGACATCTTCGGTGGATGTAACAGCCACATGTACGGCGTGGGGAGAGCTTGGGAGATAAGTGTGAGGGGAGAAGCCATAGGCTTCAACCGTCGTAGGGTCTATGCGAACTTGACCGGGAAGAGCCGCCTGGAGCTCTTTTATGGCTTGTTGAACTTCCTCCGGGCTACCGTACTTCGGCTTGGTTGGGGAACAGTTCTGGGTAGACACTGCTGTCCTCCCGCTCTTGAGACCCAGCCCGTACGCGTATGCTGCGGAACCGATACCGACCAGACCGGCGACTATGGTTGATGTAGGCGGAGCAGAAGGAACGCCGCCGCGGGTGTTTGAAGACGCGGAACGTCTCCCGACGAGCGTCGCCCGTCTCAAAGTCCTCAAGGCGGGTCGAAGCATGTCTAAGGCCCAGATAGATAATAGACGTTGTTGGCAACAAGGATTAACGACACGTAAGGGGGTGTTGTGTCGTTTTTACATACATCAGTAAATGCGGTCGCAGACAGGGGAACGAAAACGGGTCTGATACCCTAACAGTTGATTAGAGGAGGATTGCGAAGTTGTTCCTCATCTTGCCTGACCGCAGGACGGATTTGCGTTCATAGGACGATTCCTCCAAACTTGTGGGATTTACCTTGCGGAATAGCCAGTACCCCATTTTTCCACCAACTCTCCACCGCTCCTTTATCTTCTCGAACCCCACGCGCTTCATCAGACCCTCAAAGTGGCTGAGGGTGAGGTAGCGCGAATTTTGTACACACGGCAAGGGGAGCTACACCAGGCGATCAGCCACTAATCCCGCTGTGGTGAAGGGCGAGACATGAACGTGAATAATACCCACCGTCACGAACAAAAGGCCCGAACGCGTACGCGAAGCGTCAAGGAACGAGTGAGCCACCCGCAGCATCCTCCCTGAAAACATGAGGCCTGAGGTGTGAACGAAATACCTGCGAACAAGATCCCCGTACCTCTCTCTCTCGGGTCGGGGACGAAATTGAGAACAAGACTGAGACTCAGGACGTCCCACTCGCAAGTGTTCTCGTCCTCCGACATCCGTAGGAAATCCTCCTGCCTGATGCCGGGGTCTTGCGCATTGAGGTCGATAGGCGTGTTCTCTATCCAGGAGGAACACCCTCGGTAATTGTCTGCTTTCAGAGCTCCCACCTCCAGCAGCCTAGGCCACATGGTCAACACAAACACCACGGAAGAAAAGCCTGCGACGCACACGCACCTCAACCTTTGGCCATCTCCCAACGGATCATCTTTTACGATGTCCTTCAGCCAATCAATGAGGACTGTCTCTGTACCCCCTCCTCTCTCTGCGCTTTGTCCCTGTTTCGACATTCTTTGGTATGCATCCAACCCACCGAAGCTACTCATCTGCCCGTTTATTGCGTCTAGTTCTCGTCCATTGCCTGATCGACGTTCTAGTTTCCTCCTCGACTTGAGTAAAACGTGAAACTTGCGAATCACAGATCTCGTTTTTGTCGACGATGGCCGGGATTCCGTGGCAGTTCCTGTGACCGGTTTTTTGCGTCTCTTGGAAGAGACCATCTGCTTAGATCGTTCACCTGATCGGACTCAGTGGCTTGGTCACATTCTCAGTACTGCCAGTGGGGACCCGCTTAAAATGACCGATGTCCTCTCGTAAAAAATACATAAACCCAGCTTCCTTCTTGTCATCCTCTGTGAACCACACTCGCACAACCGGTATCGGCGTGTTTGGTGGAACCCGCTGGTAATGATTTGTGGAATGCGGCTGTTACATCCGTAGCTTCTTCTCCATATCACCGTGAATGTCCATCGATGGCTTGCTCTCCATACCTTCAAGGAGAGTCGTAAACGTTAGTTAAAATCGAGTGAAGTTATGAATCACGCACCTCCAAAGAAATCGGAAACATCGAGAGACTCGTCCCTGCCCATCAGTATGTCCAAGTGGATGTTACTTTGGGGTAGAGCGGGCATGTGGTGATTCTGTGAATAGACAAGTCAGCGGGAGCGGACCGCAGACGCGATTGACGTGCCTTTGCAACAATCTTCCTCTCCATCATGATCTGTAACGGCAAGGAAACACCGCATAGGTTACGCATGAGCGTGAGCTTCATATTATCTTGCGTCTCTTCCCACTTGACGGTGTCAGCTTGCAAAATCGGGCGAGACAAGGCTGCTCACGTTCTCAAGGCGATCCTTGATCGCACTATGGGACTTGAACTCGTTGACCATGCTGCGAGGTCCATGCTGTAGAGTATCATGTAACCCGAGGTTGTTCGTCGCCTCGGAGTTGGTCGTCTTGGGACCCTGAGCGGGCACAATACGAAGAGAAGATTCCTATAACCCAATGGAATATCTGAACGTGCGTTTGTGGGCGGTAACTTGTAGCTCACCATTGCGATTTGGGGTTTGGGTATGTTCAAAGGACGCGTAACGTCCGAGTGCAATCTTGGATCTGATCGCGTTTCCGTCCGTCACACAGGTAACATCGTCACGTCGGAAACGAATCAGCACCCGCAATCGACATAAAAAAACCGTCTGCGTTTGTCCCCGCACAAGTTTGGTTTGAGCTCTTGTACATTATACGAAGGGGTATGATGAATGAGTCGCTCAGTGTGATAATTATTAATTAGTCCAGCCTTCTGGAACCAAAAGACGGCGTTGTCCTGGACCGCAACTCGAACGACAGGGGCCGGAAGTGCGGGGCAGGTAGTGGTTCGGTTCTTGTTGTAAAGTGGTCAACCCCCCATCCGACACCGGATTCTGGATCAGCAGCTTTCTTGAGCGAAAGCACGAGACGTGTTACGAGTACGGGCATAAATCTGAGGAAGGATTTCAGGGTCAGGGAGACCAATCGTCGTAGCGGGGACTCACATTATACTTCCACTTTGATGCATGAAGTAGGAGGTTGGCCCGAGGTCACCCGCGAGGGAAAATCGAAAAAAAAACTCACGTTGCAGGTAGGAGTTTGACGGTGGTCTGTCGATGAGGGTTAGCTACACACGCCCTCGAAAACATGAGTGCCAGAACCTTTGCAAAGATCACGAATAGAGCTAAAACCAAATGACACAGTGCCATCACGGAGAAATAAATAGTCGTGTCTTCGAGGACCGTCTTGATTATGTGTGGCATTCCGTATAGGGACTTGGACCGTATGGCATAGTAGACGATCATGACGAATGTCGCGAGATCTACGTCGATTAAGTACGAATGGCTTAGTTGGGTATGGCGTCGACTAACCAAAGACGAACGAAAGGCCGGCGTAGCCGACTTCGTAGATCGCGTTGGTCTTCACCATGCACAGGTGGAACGCATCCAGAGGTACGTCGGGAAACTCCATTCCTTTGGGTGGGAACGAGTACTCGCACCGTAGGGCCAGGAAAAGGTTTCACGACAGCCTTACCTGAGTTCGATGGTGAGCTAACCATAAAGAGCCCGAAAATCAATTGAGCGAGCGACAAGGCCGAGAAGAAAGCAAGGGAGGGCCTGGACCTCTGCGATAACGCGTACAGCCTGATGAATTCTCATGAGACACGACAGCTTTAGGCGTTGAAATGCGAACGCGCACCTCAGGGTTAGAAATATTTGGGCAACGAGCGTAGACGTGACGATGAAAATTAGGGCAAGAAAGGCAGTCTTGTTGCATCTAAAGCGAGTGTTGGAAAACCAGATTCGGGAGGGTTAGGTCAAGACACACTTCTGTCGGAAAAGAGAACAGTTCGTCAACGAACGCTCAACAAGGAACGGACACGAACCTCTTGGGTGTATCCGGAATGATGGAACGCTGCAACAATCGTTGAATCGCGTTCGCACGAGGGCAGACGGAATGCCTTACAGAGCCTGCCACAGATCTTGAAAACTATGGGCGTGTACCTGTTCTGAGGTCGGATTTAATATGGTCGGTGTTGGTCATATATGAATGGGCGCTCACGTAGAGGAAGAGATAGAAAACTTATGTTCTTGTGAGTATTATGGAGTCTAAGGCAGTTGGAGAGGAGATGCATACTCCAACTTTTCCTTCCACCCCAGGCATACCGAACCTAGCGCGGACGTGAGAGCGCGATCATCAAGGGAGGGAGGGATTATCGACTGACCTCATCCGGGAAGGTCAGGAAATACTCATACAACACAAAGGCCGTGATTGCCTCGGAGAAATACTGTAGGGCTCGCGTTGGCGGGTTTTGGTTGAAATGGGCGAGAAAATCACGACCTTTGTCAACATCCTGATGTTCAGCTCCGTCAGCGCTGTGGCCAAAACGAGAGGTTTCTGCAACTCACAGCTCATACCCCGTCTCTGTCAGGTACTGGATAGAGAGGGAGTTATCCATGGGGGAGCGGGGAATAGAGACGGGGACAGTCTGGACAGCGGGCGTTTGGCCCCCCGCATCACGATTTGTACCACCAACGTAACGCGCCAAGGTAGCAACAAAACCAGATGGTTCCAAGAGAGCAAAGGTCGTTCACCTCCTTCGGCATCGCAGCCTGCGCCTGGATACTCGTAACTTCTTTCCAGGTCAGCAATCGTAGCTGGTGGTCCATATGGTTCCCTTGTCAGATCGTTGACTCTCCCCACAGTACGGCTACCACATCTCCGCCCTAAACCAGATCCAAGCCGTCTTGACCTGCAAAGTGACCTCCAACGATGATTCCCCCCTCGGACTCCCAAATTGCATCCCTATGACAGATGCTCAGTTCTCCGCTCTCACCTCTGTCTTCTCTGTCGGGGGTTTGATTGGCAGCGCTGGGGCGAATGTCGTCATGGATAATCGTGGAAGGCGTGGCGCACTCCGTATCAGTGCTGTTTTCACTGCACTCGGTGCTTCTCTGATGACCATTGCCTCTGGGTATGCTCCGCTCGTCATTGGAAGGTGTGTACTGCCCGCCCTCCAAAACATCGTCGAACCGAGCCAATCACCCCAGATTGTTGATCGGCATCTCTGCCGGCGTTGGCATATGCCTGACCCCAATCTTCATCGCAGAAATATCGCCAGCGAGAATTCGAGACAAAGTCGGTCAGTGAATTGCATCGAACTGCAATTTTAAGCCCCTCTTCACATCAGGTCACAGGGGTTTTCACCCAACTATCAATCGTGGTTGGGATCATGATCACGCAACTCATTGGGTTCAAGCTTGCGACTCCAACTGCCTGGCGTTATGTTCTCCTCTTATCAAGCTTGACTGCTATTGCGCAGTTTCTCATCAGCCCTACCATGGTTGAATCCCCGGTGTGGGCGATCCGCAACCGTGACCCCCAGTCCGGCAAAGCGTACCATCAGAAGCTCTGGAAGGATGTGGATTCTCACTGTAAGCATACCGTGTCCTTCCAGTGAGCTTGGCTCAACCATTATCGCGTAGCACCAGATGAGGACCCATTACTCGCCAAAGACCCTGATGATGGGTGGGAGCATGCCGTCAGTGTCCCGCAAGCTCTCAAGGCGGGGGAGCTACGGCTACCGCTTATAATCGTGTCTCTCGCCATGTTCTCCCAACAGATTTCTGGTACAGTATTCGAACTCTTTGTTTAAAGCCGCGCCACTGAATATCCGGTTGTGCGGTACAGGTGTAAATGCCGGTTCGTTTGGCCTTTCGATCGTCGGTGCAACCGAGGATGACTGACTTTCACCAGTTTTATACTACAGCAACGATATCCTTTCCAACGTTGTTCCTGGGTTGGGTCCCTATATCTCGATCCTCGTCACCGTTGTGAATGTCGTCATGACCTTTCCCCCGATTTTCATGATCGAGGTCATTGCCAACCACCCGCCTCTCTTTCTGTCAGCTTACTGATGCCCACAACTCGTAGCGTGTTGGAAAAAAGAAACTCCTGACGGCTTCAGTACTGACTGCGGTGGCAGCCCACGGATTCATTGGTTTCGGCTTGAACAGTGGATTTGTAGCGATGTGCAGCCTCGCGATCCTTGTATTCATCATGTACGTCTTTCGGTCCATGGAGTTGGATCCGTTTTCACACGAGGGTGATTAGGGCATTCGCTTCTGGGCTCGGACCTGTTCCATTCATCATGCTTCCAGAGGTATCACCGCCGCAAGTAAGTCTCGTGTTCGGTTCACTTCTTCGCCATTGTCGCTGACGCGATTTACAGGCAGTGTCTGCATTGACTTCAATCGCCTTATCAATGAACTGTACGTGTTCATCTCGCTTAGCGCTGCCGTTATGATTGCTGAATGTGACAAAGGGGTCTGTAATTTCATCGTTGGTCTCTCGTTCCTGCCACTCCGCAACTTTTTGTCCGGTGGCAAGGCTGGGTATGAAGGCCGAGTGTTCTACCTCTTTGGATCCTTGCTTCTGGTTTCGTATCTGGTTCTGTACCGATTATACAAGTAAAATTCCCGAATTTTATCCCGAGCACCACCAAGTGCAGGCGGGTGATGAGATCAACCTCGTGGTGTGTGAGAATAAGAAATCAAGCCAGTGGAACTTTCTGGCCAAGTCCGCCGTCACATCCCATTGCCAACATCGGTGTCAACGACTGAGGCGGCGATTTTCACTTCTCATTTCTTTCTTACGATTTACGACCAGGTTATTGATTTTTCTCGATTCCTCATCCCCGTAGCAGCCAAAAAGAAACGCAATCCGTCATGAGCAGCAGCGCTTCATCAACGCCGGATATCGCTTCTCTCTCGCTCTCTTCAAAGCCGTCCCTGCAACGCATTCATGATTCTTACGATTTCGAAGGCAATGGTGGCATTGGCGGTGCAAGATCCCAGTACCACTATTCCACCTCACCTCCAGTCCCCGCCCAGTCCCAGTACAACCCGCTCACGTTGAACCAGTCTCCCCTCAAGAACAAGACAATGAGGGGTGGGCTACCTTCTGTGCGTTTTTTCCGCTCTCATTATTGTAAAAACACTGACCGAACATCGAAGCAATGGCTGGACGGTCCCATCGCCACCACCGATAACCGGCCGCTCTCTCCCAACAACAACTCCGATTTTTCCTCTACTGGAGGTTCCCCGCCAGCATCGCAGGTCAATGCACCTACCACTCCAGTTCAGGGAAACGATGATGAGGTTATCCCCACGGCTATCGTCATCAAGAATATTCCCTTCAACGTCAAAAGGGAAACCCTGCTGGACATCATCGTCAGTTTATTCCCATTTTCTTTTCATTCTGTGTCCATCTGACCTCGAATGTAGGCTTCATTGTCGATCCCAACTCCTTACGCATTCAATTATCATCTCGACCAATCCGGTCAGTTCCGTGGCCTTGCGTTCGCCAACTTCAGGGCCGCGAGTGATGCTGATGCGGTGGTGGCGGCCTTGAATGGGTTCGACGTTCAGGGCCGCAAGCTGCGAGTTGAATACAAAAAGGTGCTCCAGGCAGGCGAAAAGGAGCGCATTGAAAGGGAGAAGGCGATTCGACGCATGCGATCCATGCAACTCGAGAAGGAACAACAACAACAGGCGGTTCCTTCTATGCCTGCGTACGACGACTTTGGCCCAGTCATTCCGCCTGCCTTCCCACCTCAACGATCTTTCTCCGCCCAATATGCCTCCCAGCAACAACAGTACTCCCCTCCACAGCTCCCCGCAATCTCCGGGTTGTCCCCGCCGTTCATCAATACTAATGTTCAGCAATTGCAAAGCATGATATCGCCCCTCGCCGCAAGTCCTGCGGTGAAATCCCCGAGCAACGAACTGGATCTTAACGACCCATCCACTCTGGACATTTACTCTCGCATCCTGTTGTTCAAGGATGACCATATGCGCGACGAGCTCGCATTCTCTCGGACGTTGTCTCCGAAGCAGAGACGGGTTGTCCACTTGATCGCTCAGCGGCTAGGCGTTTATCACTACTCTGTTGGTGAGGGCGAAGAGCGTTATGCGGTCGTAACTAGAAGAGATCCAACCACGGTAAGCCCCATTCATACGAGTTCTTCAGACGGTGCACGATGTTAATAACTGTTCACCCATAGCGACAGCAACCTCGCCAGACGCTTTCCCGCACCCCTTCAGCATACCTTACGCCGACTAATACCACACCTCCCACGAACCTATTGCGGGGAAAGAAGTCCATGCCTGATATGAAATCGCTGCAGAATCCTGTTCCACGACTGAACACTCGTTCCTCCAATGGAAATATCCGCGAGGGTTACGCCACTATCGCTTCCCCTTCTCGTCGCTCTCCAGGTGGATTCGGGTCCCTCTTTGCTAACTCTGGTTTCGGAAGTGGGTCTATCCCTCCTGTGCCGAGCCTTCCCACAAGTGTCCATAACGGTATCGCCGAAAGTCCCACGATCATGCGTCAACCCCGCGGCCCCGGAATTGGTGGGTTCGAGTCCCGTAGGGAGAGGGTGACCGCCAGCGAAAGCCAAGTGGGCCGTGGTGTCGATGCGCGATCTCATGAGCCGTTAGAATTCTGACCATGCGTGTCCGACTTCCAAGAGGCAAGAGTATCTTCGGTAATCAGTGTTGTGCCGTTTGCTCCGTTGTCTCCATCTTTTATGGTCTATGGTGATGATAAACATCTCTTTCGCATTCCATCTCTCTCTGTTCACGCTCCTACCGATCAAACATTTTAATTGCGGGTAAATAAAATTAGTTTTGTTCTACTTCCCTCGGTTCATGCATGCAGCCCTTGGCGGCCTCTATCCTGTTGTCAGAGTTTTTCCACCGTATGGTCGTGGGATTCCAGAACCAACCCCACTCATCGAAACTAAGTATGAACAACACATCTACTTGATTGATCCCAGCCTAAAGGTAAGGGGCAATGGTGTGGGTTGGAGGTGTCATCCCCAGTAAAAAGTCTGTCGATCGACAGCGACTTACCACGGCGCGCAGCGATTACCGCTGCTCAGGACGACTGGGGGCGACCCCGAGCTTGCTTCGCGCGTATTCTTCGTATGTAGTAATTTCAACC
>Ga0307517_10003411_pt1 | contig 24714 bp, 8 predicted proteins | sample 23_EM_MG_FD_194515 | JGI IMG/M metagenome (GOLD analysis project Ga0307517, IMG submission 194515) | Populus trichocarpa ectomycorrhiza microbial communities from riparian zone in the Pacific Northwest, United States - 23_EM | ecosystem: Host-associated > Plants > Roots > Unclassified | place... | reverse complement strand
AAAAAGTATAGGGGGCAGGTGTAGGATTATGAAGGAACGGACAAATTGATGTGAAAAAAGCAGAAGAAAAATTAAGAGTCCAAGCGAAATGGGGACGAAGGAGAGCAATAATGAGAAGACGAAAAACAATGGTGGGGAACTTGCGCAATAATTGTGGAGAAAATTGACCAGCCATCCGATCCATTCAATTTTAAAAGGAAGGAAAGCACGAGAGAAGAGGGGCAATAAAATATGTTTCTGACTAACCCCTGGGAAAAGAGGAAAAAAGAGGGCTGCTCCTCTCAGCTCCCTCACGCAGGGTCTTTCCCCTTTTTTTCAACACTTCAACTCCTTTTCTTCCTCTCGGCAACTCCTTGATCCTCCACCATTTTCAGCAGCTCCATCTTCCACCCGTGACAGCCACCACACGACAGCCCTCAAACCTCCACAAAACAGCCTCACAACATACTTGTAACAACCCCGAAATCAGCACAGAAACAGCCCACAAAACCACCTCCAAACAACCATGAAAACTCCAACCACAACACCTAAAACAGCCCCCCCCCCCCCCCAAACCAGAAACGCTTCAGCTATGATGTGTTTGGTACTGTGGTAGCTTTTGTGGTTGTGGTTTGAAAAAAGTTGTTTTATAAAAAGTACTTTTGGTTAAGGTTGGTTTGATATTTATATATATTCGGTTAAAACTGTGGTTGAAATTGAGGTTGAATAAAAAGTAGTTTAATGTATTTGGTTAAATTTATTTTTCAAATTGAGGTTATAAAGTAATTAAAAAAGATATATATTAATATTAATGATTTTTAATTTAAATATTGTAGATTTAACTACCATTATTACATCATTAAATAAATAATACTTTATATCAAATATTTTGTATTATTCCACTAACTTATCTACAATTTCATCACGTATGAAATTCATCTGATAAGGACTATAGTTTTCATGATTTTTTGAGCGTGCAACAAAATCAGGTAAAATATCATCAGAAACAAAATTGGAATTGCGATCAAATTCCACAAATGTTATGTCATCATGCGATGTTCTTCTAATTTATGTAGTGTTATCAAATAATATTAAACACTAGTTTTTCGAGTAAAATATAATTTTAAAAAAATAATTTTTTTTACCTAGTCGGACGCGGTCCAATGAATAGTTGAGACACTGTTCACGTGAACACTGCCATGTAGTTAGAATCATGGCAATGTTCACGTGAACAGTGCCTAGATGAATTAATTCACCTGCGCACTGTTCACTTCTTGAACAGTGCCCAGGTGAATTATTCACCTGGCAGACGCGAGAAGCAGCTCTCAGCTGCTGTGTGAAACCGGCGGTTTCAACCCAAAATTCATGGGTCTCATTTAAATAGTCAAGTGCTTTTTTTCGTTACCAAACATGATGTTTACGCGATTGGCTTTAAAAGCTAAAGCTACCGCGTAAACAAACACCTTCTAAAACACCTTCTAAACAACCACTTTCTATACCAGAAAAATCCAGTTCTAAGTCACCACAATACAACCCTTAAATCATAACAAAACAGCCCCTATAAGCAGTGGCAATAGCAACCAGCTATGAAGAAAAAAAAAATGCAAACATCAAACTTCAATGCAGCAAAACTCCCTCTATAGGGGTTTGTTTACTGCTCTACCAGTGGAGAATCAAAGATGGAATGTAATAGTTTCAGACCTAGTGGGAGGTTTACACATCACCACCGGCAATAACACTTATCAGTGAAAGAAAGAGCAGACTTCAACTGAAAAACAGAAAAAATATTAAAACTTCAACAAAGCAGAGCTCCCTTCACATGTGTCTATTTACTGTACCATCAATGGAGAATTGAAAAGGAGACAGAGGAGTTTCAAATCTACTAGATTCCAACCTTCAAAAGTAGCAACTACTGTTCCCTCACATCCAATGTATTCTAGCAGTTTTCCTTACTATCCAAATCTTGTCCAACCTTTTTTGAAAGGTCTCCTACAAATCTTGGATGACTTAATGTGTTATGATTACATGTGACAATGTGATTGTAGAGTTTGTGAGTAATTAGTGGAAGGTAATGTGTGTGAGAGTTGGAATTTAGCATGTGTTAGAACAAATAATATAAAAAACAAATAAAAAGTACCCTAAAAATTTGTTTTCTTAGAAAATTTGCATCATAATTAAGCTTTTCTTAAAAAAAAAATAATCATAAAAAATATATCTTTTGAATAATTTAATTTTTTGTTAAATACTATATTTAGCAAAAAAAAATCATTTGTGTTTTTGGCATTTCTATAAAAAAATGTATTTTTATTGCATGTATTTTTGGGCTAGATAACAAGTTCACTAGGCCCATTAAAAACTTAACCCAAACAAAATGATCTTTGGGGCTACATACCAAAAAATCAAAAATCATTTCTTTTAAATAAATAGTGTTGAAAATAACAAGAGTTTTGAATAAAATGGTCAAAACCCATTTTTGACATTTATGTGGATCCAATGTTTATTTTTATCATTTCTGTTAAGCCAAAGCTCATTTTCATCATTTATAAGGGTTTAATGCTTGTCTCGACTGGTTAGGAAAACATGCTTTTATTTTTTAAATTTTTTTTAATAAACCCGTTATTAGTTTGATGATTCAACTCACTAACATGACTTGATCGATAATAAGCCATAGGTTATAAACAAGAGTGATCAAATTATTCAATTTACTAATATAACTTGATCAATAAAAAGTCACAAGTTATGATTAGGAGTGACTTTGGTCACTTACTGACATATCTTGATCGATAAATAATCATATGTTGTGATCAAAGAATTGTCTATTCTCCAATATTATTCAAAGATGGTAACTAAAAATAGCAAAAATATCAGATCATAGAATTGCTAGGTTCAACTTTCAACCCAAGGTTTAACCCGTCAGAGTTAACCCGTTGTTACTTGGTAAATAGACAATAGGTACAACAAACTTTTAGCAATAAAAGACAACAATAAAAAATACAACTTACCTCGGATATGATGTTTTAGAGTGATAATATATTCCCTTTAGCCTAACTATGGATGATGTTGCTTCTAATTAAAGATAATCACACAAAAAATAATCAAGCCTAAATCGATATAAACAAAAGCATATAAAAATATTTGTCTTCCATTAATGTCGCTGAATACAGAGGACTTTGTAGTCTTTCCTTTCTCTAAAAACGACAAGGTTCAAAGGTATAAATACCCCTTGAACCATTTAGGTAAAAAGTTGGAACTTTTCATCTCTTAAGATAAAGATATATATAGATTTTAAAGCATTAACCAACTTAAAACTCAAGAACAAACATTTTTGTTCATTGAATTTAAGACTCTTTTAAGTCATTTATTGTCATAAGTCATTCAATATCTTTTCCATAAATATACTAAATTTATCATTGGAGAGTCTTTATGTTCCCCGATTGTGATTGTTTTTGTAAGTACTCAAACTTATATCATAAGTCTAAACCTCTTTAAATTAAGAAGAAAAATCTAAGCACTTGAATATATTGATTAACCACTATTTTAAATACTAAATAATCTTTTATTTACATATCTTTGATTTTAGAACATCATCAACAAGGATAATAGCTAAAATATGATAAATATAAAAGTCCTTATAACAAAAAAAAAAGAGGTTTTTTGTAACAATAAAAATGATTTAAGGGTGAAATAGTCCGGATTTTTAATCCAATTAATTTCCATATTAATTTTAAATAGTATAATTGAATTCAATTATTTTATTTCAAACATAAAAATTATAATATGTTAATGATTTTCATTATTTATTTTATTTATTGTTATATTTGTGTGCTCTCACCATTTTGAATAGTATTTGCAAATCAAATAAAAAATTTACCTTTTAATTTATTAAAATAAATTCCCCTCTAAGTAAATCATAATCACCATCAATCCTTCTATATTATTTCTGCCCTTTTTAAAGAAAATAAAAATAAAAATCGTGAAGAAAAATGGGTATGCAAATGCAAGTCTATCAAAGTCCATGTTGAGGCACTGTCCTCAGCAGTAAATAGAACAAAAGATTGAGGACTCCGATTCAGTCCTTCTGTTATCCACACAATATCACGCCACGCTTTCCTCCTTCTTATTCTTCCTTCAAAACGTTAGCAGAAACAAAGAAACAACAACAACAACAATGGCTTCTTTAACGGTGCTGTCTTTCAATTTGAAGTCATGCCCTTTACACTCTTTCTCAACCCGAGTCTCTTATGGGTCCGCTCAACTCGCTCCCCTCAACAAGGTTAACAGCTCGTTGAGACTCAGTTCGTGTCGTAACATTTCTGGGTCTCGCTCACTTTCTCCTCTAAAGCCATGTTCTATCACCTCACTCACTCAAAGGTTCCAGTCTCTCACCGTTTTCGCTGCTAAAGGCTATAAAATGAAAACCCACAAGGTCAGTCGCTCCTCATCTGTCTGTGGATTGGAATTGTGGTTTTAATTCTTTGTTGTTCAAAGTCTGTTGCTTTTTAAGTCAAATTTTCGAACTTTGTGGCCCAAAAGAAAAGAATTGGAATGCTTCAAGTCTAGCAATGATTAGCTAAATTGATTTTCTTATTTGAAAGTCTTGAACTTTGTGTGGTTTTTGTTGTTCATAGGCATCGGCAAAGAGATTCAGAGTGACTGGTAAAGGGAAAATAGTAAGGAGGAGAGCTGGGAAGCAGCATTTACTAGCAAAGAAGAATACTAAGAGGAAATTAAGACTCTCCAAAATGGTTTGTCTCTTTCAACATTCTATTTCATGCTTTACCTCGGTAGCTAGTGTAAATAGATAAAATATAATTAATCTAGTTCAATTTAGCTTTCGTTCTTGCAATGCATTAGTGTTTATTTTTTACTTTTTTTTTGTGTGTGTGTGTGTGTGTGCGTGAGAGAGAGAATTCTTGTTTTCTTTCTCTTTCTTTCAAATTGTTTTAGCCTATAGGTTTTTGTCATTGGCTTCGTATAGGATCGTGTTCCACCTGAAATTAGTTTTCTTTCTAAATGTCAATTTGGGTTTTTTATTACTGTGTTTACATTTTATCCATAATTGTCTTGTTTTAGTTAAGTGATGGGAATTATGGACATGCTGCTCAATTTTATGTTAGAAAGTCATTCAGCTATCAAAATGACTTATTGTTACAAAATACAGTTAAATGAGAGAATTTTGGCTGGTTAACTGGATACATTAATAAAAAAAACGATCTTTCATGTCAAAGTCATCATTATGAAGATGAAGATTAAATGCATATGTTTATATCAGAAGTTGTTATGGTGTCAAATTTGTTATAACATTGGATCACTTGTGTGTCAAGAAGGAAACTTGGAGGGAAGGCAGGGGGCTTGTAAGAAGAAAGAACAAGCTTTCAAAAAAACTTTGAATTATCTCATTTCAGAATGCTATTAGGGATTCTTCTTTCCAAAAAATTTTGGAGAGTAAACTACTGCAGGTTTTTTTGTTAATTTAAACATGATTGGTGGGAGACTGAAAATGTGAGCTAAAGGCTCGTTACATAGACGAAACAAATCTGGAGAAAATGAATATGGATTTATTAAGTTCTTTAGGTTACAGAAGTGTACTGGGGAAGAAACCATGATTTAGAATGCTACATCTGAGGGTATCTTGAGGACGTCCTTCCTTCTTTATTTGCTTCTTGTTAGATAATAAGTTTTGGTGTCTTATTATGTACCTTAGGACTAGGCTCTTCTTTCCTGGAAGTCCAGGTCTTAAAGAAATTGGAGAAATATATTATCCTGATTCTTTTGATGTTCTGAATCTACTCTCCCTTAGCCCCTTTCAAGTTCTTATGAGGGTATAAAGCTTATGACAAGATGGTGGTTTTAGAAGGCATTATTTGTGGCCCAGCTTGAAGGTTTGAGTTTCAAGTAAGGAGGATTCAGGCTCCACATAGAAATTGTCGTCTTGGTCTAGCTGCCAGATAGGGTATTGTGAAGAATACTGTAACTATTTAACCATAATCTAGTTTTCACTTCCAGTCTCTTGTTACCTCTGGCATGGAATTTCATTGGTGTTCCCCGCCTTTTCTTTTTGCATAGAAAGCATCAATAACTTCTGTGAATGATAGATGGGTGACCACTTTGAGAGTTGGTATGTCTTAAGTATTTGGTCTTGAAGATATTCTCCTTATGTATCTGGTTTTTACAAGAGATACATTTTTATGGTTTTTAAAAGAGTTCCATGTAGTTAGATTCTAGAGAATTGAAATGGGTAGTGATTAAAAAGGATCAGTCAAGGAGGCTATGTGAGAATGGAGAGCAGATATAAAAGGGGTTTTGCTGAGCTGCTTGCCAATTCTCTATGGTTTTTAGCTGTCCTTCTGTGGGATTCAGGAAGTTCATTCCTTGTTAACATCCTTCTTTGCATGCTCCTGGAAATTAGAGAGCAAGGTCCTCTATTTAGGCATTAATTCAATCAAAGGGCATATAAATCCTAATTTGCAGCTTAATACTCCTGAGTGACCCATTTATGCCTTCCCTCTAGTGTTGTAGCATTTCCCTTACTAATGCTATTTTATTACTGTTGAATCATGTGGTTTCTACTCTTCTAATCCTCTTAAAAAGAAACCTTCAAAATAGTATTTGAGGAGTTGGGGCATCATACTTACCATTAAGGGAGAACTTTCATACTTGGATTCTTAATTTGTCAAGACTCAAAAAGCCATGACCCTTTTGCTCCCCTTCTTTTTCTAAAGCTTTTCAACAATAATAGTATAGTACTGCTAGCAATAAGTGAGGGATTTGTGTGTTTCTGAGTGCGGGCATGTCTGCTTTATGTGTAATTGCTTACTGCAGTTCTTGAATGTGTGAGTTGGTTTTTCATGGAGACATCATTATATTTACTAAAGTAGTTAAATAAAATGCCTAAAATATAGCCATTATCAGAATTTTACAGTAAGCTTACCTAAGACATGCCAGGATTTTAGTCAGCTGGGTGTTTCTAGGAAACAGAAAAGACTTGCTTATAGTTGCTAGCATGAACATTGATTCAATTTCACAGAGTCTATGATGCTTTGGCACATATAACATATTATCATAGTTCAATGAGTCGAGGTTTATTTATGTACTTGTTTCTGGATTGCTGTTTGGGCTTCAATATAAAATCCTTTCACTCACATTGGTGTATTTATGTGCAGCACCCTGTTAGTAGGAGTGACTATGACAATGTGATTGGCGCCTTGCCGTATCTTAAAGTAAACAGAAAAGCAACATAAGTGATGATCTCCATGTTCTATGGGAAATTCCCCAGCGGTTCGGTTTTGGTTTCCTTCTTGCATTTATGCAGCAGACAAGTACTCTTGATTCCCATGTTCACCCAATCCAGTTAATTCAGTTAAGGCATTGTAATTGAAATTAGCTTTACATGCCTATTTCTTTAAACATAATTCTGTATCATGCAGAAGATTACACTGTTCTTGCTTAGGATAAAGTGGCTCCAGACATTGGAGCGGTTCACAGGTGGAGCTTGAGGATCCTGAGCTTTTTGCCAGGTAGAATGATCGTCAGTAGAACTATAGAACCATGGGAGCCAACGTTTGGGCTTCCTTTTTCTCGCCATGCATAGGTGGCCTGACCCCTGGCCATGAGCCTATGACACCACCAAAAATGTCAACAGAGAAGTTGAATGCACGCATCTAATTAGCCTTGAAATCACGGAAATTACACACTAAATGAAATAATACATCTTTAGCCTTCAAACCTAAAAGTGTTCGTGTTGAAATGCAAAGAAAAAAAATGATACTTAATATAGATTTAAAAATTTTTGGATTGAAACAGTGTTTTGACTTCTTTATCTTTCTTAATTAAGCTGACGAGGGTTGTTTTCAGGGTTTTTTTTTTTAATCTTTTTTAGAGTTTACCAAGCATTGCTGAATTAATTAGGGGCTATATGTTTTTGCACAATATAATCATTGTTTTACTCTTAAAAGCAAGGTGGCATGTATCTTTCACTCGTGTTTTAATCTTTTTGAGTTTAATTGTATAGTAAATTATCCAAATTACCCCTATCATCCAAAAAAAACACTGGTATGTATGGGTATTTGTGTATTTTTCTTGTTTTTCCGTTAATAATTGGTTTTCTTGCTTTTTTTTTTTTCTACTTCCTATGGGATTTTCCATTTGTTTTGAAAAAAAAACATGCCTTACCTGGCTTTTTGAAAAAGAATCTAATTTATTGAGTTATTGAGTCAATTTATATAAATTATTTTCAATAAAACAATGTCATTTTTTTTTAAATAAATTCTTTAGAGTTGACCAATCAAGTTTGGATAGAATTTGGCCAACTTAATTAGACCAATAAAAACCTAGTCAAGTCAATTAGATTTTACTAAGTCAATATCTTTTTTAATTCAATATAAAATTAAACTCAAATAAGACTTAAGATCATGGATTTTTCTCGTTAATTCATAGGTCAGGTCGAGTTTAACAAGCATGATTCTTGATATAACTGTTTTTTTTAATTTGGAAAGAATTGAATTATGAGCTATGTAAATAAATTCCCATTTCTGAACTCTGTAAACTTGGAAGCCTTGTGTTACGAGAAGAATCTTTCATTGTGTGCAAGAGATTGATAGCAAAAATAATGATGTAATGGAAACCAATGCAATCTACTGGTGGGACTAAATCAGCAAATAAATAAATGCATGTATTCGAAACAAACTAGTAAAATTAATAGGGTTTTTATTTTTCGGATTGTGGTTAATACCGTGTTTTTTTAAAAAATAATTTTTTTATAGTTTTAGATTGTTTTGATATATTAATGTTAAAAAATAAAATATATATATATATAATTTATTTTTAAATAAAAAACATTTTAAACTATAATTATTATCACACTTTCAAATCCATTTTATAAATAAAAAAAAATAAAAAATTCCCTTTCTTATTCGAGGGTGGAGGATTCGATGCTCGAACTTTTACTTTTCTAGGTCTCGATCTCAATCAAAAACCACCAATTATGACTTGATCAATGGAATTGCAACTGCATCGTGGGCTGCCGGATTCAGCCTTTTATTGTGGATGGAATTTTCGTACAAAGCATCAAGTTGATGATTTTTTATTTTTATTTTCGAGAAAAACTAGCTATTGAATTCTTCTCGGCACTTGTATTGCAACGCCAAATTCATCTCCTGGGAAAAAGTTTTTGACCGATGAAGCTTGTTCTATTGTGAATATATTATTGGAAAAATGGCATTTTTGGTCCCCTGACTATCACTTCATTCTCAATTCTATCCCCGAGAAACAAAAATCCAATTGGATTCCCAATTTCCCACCTATCACGCACTGTCCAAAATAGCCCTTGTCATTCGAATAATGGCTTTAACGGCATCTCTTTAATGCAACACAAGTCCACATCTCTTATGATTTCAAGGTAAAAAACTGTAAGGTGAGGAATAATTGCGTAATGCTCAATAGATAAGGGACCCAATTGAAAACAATTTCTTTTAGGGGCCCAAATAGTTTCGCGGCAAATGAATCCCTTGACATAAAATTTGACACGGTAAGACTTTTTTTAATCTATTTTTTTCGCTGTAGACTTTTTTAATCATGGTAAGTTCTCTTTTCAAGAATCACTACTTGTTGAGTCGTTTTTTGCTGCAGGTAAATTATTTTTTAAAATTATAAATAAAATATTAAGTTTGGGAGAGTGTTTTTATGTAGTGTTATTGAACCTAACAAGCTAGAAGACCAATAATAATATGGTTTGGATTTTTAAAAAAATCAAAATCATAAAAAACTATATAAAAGTAAATTAAAACCAAATAATTTAATAAAAACCAAAACAAAATATATGATGAAGATCAATTCAAAATAAATCAAATACTTAAAAAAATTTCAATATCATATTTTTTTTATAAGAAAAATTGAGACGACAATATATTTTATCAACCCAAGTTTTGTAGCCTAATTTATCGAGTCTGCGATTTGAGTCATGGAACCCAATGAGTTTATATTTTTAATTTATTTTTTTAACTAATTATATGAAAAAATCATTTTAAAAAATCTAAAGGATGAAACTGAAAAAAAAATTAAAGGAAAAAATAAATATGTAAAATAACTCTTTTTTTTTTTTGACATGGTGACATGATAAAGAGGCTTGGTCCAACCCAAGTAATTGGCTACACCCATAACCTAGATTATGAGATCGTAGTCATTTTTTAAAAATCAAATTTGAAAAAATTAATCTGACAAAAAAAGTAGAAATACATTGCGAATTAGCCAATTAAATATGAATAGAAGAAATTGGGCAAAAAAACCAGCTCGAGTCAAACCGAATTAGCATAACAAACCGATAACTTGCGTAATAAAGGGCAAGCCAACCTGGCTTAACCTACTAAACCTGCGACCCATGTAATAAGACTGAGATAACTTGATGGAAAAGAAAACAAAGGAAATCACAAAAGCCTTTTTTTTTTAAAAAAAAAAACAATGTTAATGATGAATCAGAAAAAAAAACTCATTTAAAAAAAAAAAGATGTCAGCTCGCAACAACTTTTCAAACCTTAAGACCTGGGTTATTAGACTGGAAGCACCATATCTAGAGAAAACCATGAAATCCAATCTCCAATCAATTAAATATTAAAAGATGAAATAAAAAAATTATACAAAATGATTTAAAATAAAAAAATAGTAATTAAAAGAATGAAAATCAAAACTAAAATAAAAAATAAATTGGAGGATATCTATAAATTTTTTTATTAAAAGGTGAAATTGAAAAGAAAAATCAATTTAACAAAAGGATAAAAAAATCAAAAGAATAAAGACCAAATTGAAAAATTAACAGATTATAAATTGAGATTGAATGATAAAATTAAAAATAAATAATTTTTTTACAAAAGACAAAGAAAAAAATTAGAAATCAAAAGAATAAGAACTAAATTGAAAAAAATAATATATCATAAATTTGAATTGAAGGATAAAATTGAAGACAAATAAAATTTACAAAACAGGGTCAAGAAAAAAAATTAAAAATCAAAAGAATAAGAACCAAATTAGAAACAACAATACATAACAAATTAGAATTGAATGATGAAATTGAAAATAAATAAAAATTATACAAAAAGGCCAAGAATAAAAATTAAAAATTTAAAAGAATGAGGATCAAAATTGAAATACCAATAATTAAGAGGACAACTTTAAAAATTTGAATAGACAACATGATTTTCAATGAAAGAGAAAAAAAGCATCACCGATAACAAGTCGTGCCACCTCCGTTGCCATGCGCTTCCCCAATAGGAGGAGGATGCTGCGAAGATTTCAACGACCCGATAGGAGGGAGTTTTTGTATGGTGGAAGGCGCTGCACACATCAACAACTTTTTTATTAAAATATTAATTTGTATTCATTAAAAGACTAAATTGTCCATAATAAACTTCATAAATAACAAAAAAACTAAAAACCCTTGTATGCAAGATTATTTTATTTTATTTTAAGGGTGATAGAGTGAAAAAGAAAAATGAGTAATTCACTATGTTTGAAAATAGTAAAAAAACATATCGAGTAATGATTAATAAACCTTATAAAAAAATCAAAATATCCCTGAAACTAATGACATTGATTTTTTAGGAAGGGAAAAATAGTAATTACACAAATATGATGAAAATAGTAATTCCGAGTTTCCATGTACAATAATTTTCCCTTTCCCTTAAGATTTTTTATATGTATATTGAAAAAGAAAAATCGAAATTGGGCAATTCAACACCTCAAAAACCCAAAGAGTCGTGGTGGAGCCTAGGCAAGAATGAGAGATATGATTGAATCTTACAAATGGTAGTACAAGTGCAAGTGAGAGAGAGTACTTTATAGGCAACTGAGGAGGTTTGGATTCCATTTCATGACCTTTTAAGTCGTTTTCGGCTGGCAAATGACTTGGTGATGCTCTCTCGCTCGCTCGCTCGCTCGCACGCACGCACTTGTGTAGTCTAATTGGACACGGCCATCCCATTTCCATTCCCATGCATGCAAGCGATTATCCTTCACTTGCCTGCTTTTCTCCACCTTTTCCATTCTCCAAACAGAACACTCGAACCTTATCCACTTACAGAATTAAGGAAAAACAAATTCTCCATGGGTATCCGAAAAGCATCTCCAACCAGCCCTCCTGCTTTCTGTGTTCTAGGGATCCTGACTTGAGATTATTGCATTATTTTAAACATATAATTGTTATGCCGCACTACAAATTAAATATTATTAGTTTTGCGAACCTAATCGCCCTCAATCATCATAATTTCCACTAGGTTATACATCAATCAAGATCTATTACTTTTTATAGGTTTAATGTGTTAAAAAGAATTAATAATTTTTTCTAAATTAACAATCCTAAAATTTCTTAATCACCGATTTGAGAGACTTGAAGTTGTTTACAACATTACTTTATTCTTTTTTTTAATCTAAATCTTGATATTTAGAAAATCACTGAATTTTGACTAATTCGGTCAAGTTGGGTCAAACCACTAAAAAATAAAACTCTTCTGGTAATAATATAATCTATTCACAAAACTCAAATTTTAGACTTTGCTCGAGAAAAATAAGCATTAAATTACTTAAATTAATTACAATTAATAACTTCAATCTGATTTTTTATTTATATCAAGTATTAGGTTGATAAATAAAGAATATTCTTTGCAAGGTACTAAATATATTTATATTGTTAATTAAATTAGAGCATTAAAACTCAATCTTTGCTGTCAAACTCTTCCTATAGATTCTGACACTTAATCCCATTATCCTGGGGTTACTAATTTTGACACTCCAAGCCTTAATCAACTAATTTAAACACTCTTAACAATAATTAGAAAGAGCAGATGTAGCTAGCTACCTTGTACAGCCTTCCATACCCTAACTTCTCCCCTGTCATCATCACACCAGTCTACGTGTAAACTCCAGGAGCACATTCTTCAGAAGCAACCTACAGATCAATTGACACGTTTCCGACCAAACCAACAACCGCCGTCATTTTAAGGAATCACCAGGCCCCACAATTTATCCAATTACTCATACGTGTCGGCTACAACGCGCGTATTAAATCCACATTAAAATCCCAAACCACCCTCCACTTTCAAACTCCTCTCGCTCTCCTAACCCAAGCCTACTCCCGTAATTTCACTAGACAAGCAGGTGACACACGGGTTCTCACAGGTGCTAGCCGTAAAAAAAAACACCGTTAAAGTCTCCCTCTAGGCCTAGGGTTTTCACTTATAAATCATCTCTCCGATATTTCCTGCGTGTGAATCTTCAACAAAAAAAAAAAAAAAGAGAGAGAGAAGAAAATAAATCATTTTTATTTTTCTTTGAAATCTCCGGGGAAGATTTGTGGTTGATGAATTCAGGGGACTTGAAGGGACAACGTGAAACGACGTCGAGTTCGTCGTCGTCGTCGTCGCGGGGCAAAAGAGCAGCTGTGAAGCTAGAGATCGTAGAGGATCCATTAGAGGAAAAATATGGACCTCTTCACAAGCGATCCAAAGCTTCACAAACCATTCAGCAGGTAATTTTTAGATTTTTTTTTGAACATGTTATTTTTTCGTTTTTGATTTCTGAGAAAATCAAGAAAACAAGGGAAAATGGAATTTTTTAATTTTTGGGGTCAACTTATAAAGACTTCAGGAAATTAGAGGGTTTTTTTTTTGTTTGGGTTTTAATTAGGGTTAATTTTCCATGGTTATAGAGATTGTATTGCTATTAATTGCGTTTAGTTTGTAATTTGATGATCAGTGGGGTGCGGGTGCTAATGCAGTACCGGTTTCTGCTGCGGAATATAATCCGTTAGACGAGCCTAGTCCGCTTGGATTGCAGTTGAGGAAGAGCCCATCATTGTTGGATTTGATTCAAATGAGGCTTACTCAAGGGAATAATGCTTCCGCGCTCGGAACTCAAGAGACGGAGAAGCAGAATCTAGGTGTTAAGAAGGAGAGTAAGAGTGCACCTGCTTCTGGCTCCATGGACAAGCTTAAGGCTTCAAATTTCCCTGCCTCCATTTTGAGGATTGGGAGCTGGGAGGTAATGAATGGTTTTCTGTTGTTGGTATGTGTTGTTGTTTTGGTGGTGAATTAATTGTATAGAGGTTGCTGAGGATTTTTTTTTTTTAATTTGAATTTGGCAGTATAAATCGAGATATGAAGGTGATTTAGTGGCCAAGTGTTACTTTGCAAAGCATAAGCTGGTTTGGGAAGTTCTTGAAGGTGGTCTTAAGAGTAAGATTGAAATCCAGTGGTCTGATATTATGGCTCTCAAGGCAAACTGTCCTGATAATGAACCTGCGACATTGAATGTTGTGGTAATGTATTGACCTTTTCGTTTGTTTTTTTAACGATGGGTGTTTTTATGGCTAGGGCTGTACTAATCTGGACTTTTTTTTTTTTGTATGATGCAGCTTGCCAGACAGCCCCTCTTCTTCAGGGAAACTAATCCACAGCCCCGAAAACATACCTTGTGGCAGGCAACGGCAGATTTTACTGATGGACAGGCTAGCATACACAAGTAAGATAGTTGCACCATATTACTCTGTTTTTCACTCTTTGACTGGTAGGTGTGTCCTGCATGTGATGGATTTTCTTTGTTCCATTTTTATCCAGTTTTTGTTTTAGGTATTTTGAAAATGCCCAATCTTCTGCATTGCACATTTAGAAAGTCATACTGTGTAAATTGATTTGGAAGAAAATAATGTTACTAATCTATTCTCATTCTTCACCTCATATTTCATTTTTGTAGTTATTCAAACAGAAAACTGAGGCTAACATGTCATACATTGAGTACAAATCTTCTGAATACATCACTCTTAAATAATATAATCATGGAGGATGCACTTATTTTGAGATTTTCTTATCCACGAGGCATTGATACTCAAATTTTTGTTGATGTGGTTTTGTAGGCAACATTTTCTGCAATGTCCAGAAGGGCTGTTAAATAAACATTTTGAAAAGTTGATCCAGTGTGACATGCGTTTGAACTTCTTAAGTCAACAGCCAGAGATAATTTTGGATTCACCATATTTTGAACAGAGACCATCTGTTTTTGAGGATCTGGATGATTCAAAAAGTCAAGATTTTAATCAAGTGGAGTCGGCTAAGGTATCTGTTGTTTCTGGCTTCCAGGATCTAGCATCACCATCTGCAGCTCAATCATCTTCCTTAGAGATTGAGAAGGGGGATCCCACTGCTTCGACATCAGACCCTATGTCCCGAGAAGCTCCTTCTCCCAGCTCAGGTATGATGAAGTCTTGACATCGCTTTCAATATGTTTTAAGAAAGATGTCATTTATGGTAGTTTTTTAAACGTAGTGCTTTTAAAAATTCTGGCCATATCCAAGTGCTAGTGTTGCAAAAGTGCATTCTGCAATGAACTTCACATAAGATTCAGAGGTTTGGAACTTTTTCCATAATCTCTTCTTGCTTGATGTCATGTAGTTCATATGTTTGGAGTTTTTCGCACTATCTCCTCTTAAGAGTCAAAAACCTTGGTGCATGATGTTTTGTCTCCAGTCACATCACCTTCGATCCTATGTGTATTGTTGTTTCTATCAATTTTTGTTTTTCTTTTCTATAGCAGCTAGGATCCTAGCATTATTCCTTTTCCTTTAAAATGATGTTCAAAGCCTTGTGAATGTTTTCGGATCTGTTTCTAAAGCTTACGAGTATTACGGGTGCATATCTACCCCCTAATCTAAACTATCACTGATTGATCATCTTGTACCAGTGATGGACAGTCGTGCAATTGAAGGGAGGGGGATTTGTGAAGCTGTTGATTCTAAAGCACCAAGGAACTGGGATCAGATTAAAGTTCCAGGGTTGCGCCCTTCTATGTCGATGACTGATCTTATGAACCACATTGGGAACTGTATTTCAGAACAGATGACCTCTGGAAATCAACCCTTTTCTGCTGATGGGTCAGAATGCCAGGACATACTAGAGGACATCGCACAGTACCTTCTTAGCGACACCCAACAAACAACATCCTCTGATGAGAAAGGGATCATGGCAAGGGTCAACTCTCTCTGTTGCCTTCTGCAGAAGGACCCTGCTTCAACCCAGAACTTGCAGGGTAACGGGGAAAGTTTCTTTGAAGAGCCTAACAATGGGAAGGGCGTTCTGCTAAACCACACCAATGAATCATTTCATGAGAATAAAGTTAGAGGTGATATCAGCGGCTCTGAAGGTAGCAGTAGCAAGGATATTTCTGGCAGCAAGCCGGCACCAGGAATGTCAAGGAAAGACTCGTTCGGGGACCTGCTACTTCATCTCCCTCGAATAGCATCTCTTCCAAAGTTCTTATTCAATATTTCTGAAGAAGATGGTTACAGTCAAGATAGATAGTGAATTGTGTTGTTTAATAATCAGAAGATGGTAAAAATCAAGCTAGATAGTTGATCTGTCTCAACTTGTGAATGGAGATTTGTTGCGTTGCTTAATATTAATCTAATGCGTCCAAGCAGATGCTACCATTAGTTTGAACCTTGGGAAAGAACTGAGATTCCGGAACCTGGTTTGATGAAGAATCATGATAAAAGCCCATGTACAAATCTTACGTAGTTGTAGCTGTATTGATCGCCATTCATTTCCCATGAATTACATAATAATCGTTATCTGTAACCATTCATTTCCCTTGAATCACATTATTATAACGTTGATCTTCTCCCCTATTTTTCATCCCCCCTAACTGCAAGAGCTGTTAGCCCTTATATCTGGTGAATTTATTTCGAGGCTAGGAATCTTGCTGATTTTCATGCCATTGCGTCTGCTACTAGAGCTTTGACACCCGTTTATTGTTTTGTTGCATGTGCTGGTCTAGAAAGATCTTTTCTCAAGAGTTCTCCATACAAAATACTACACCAAATCACTGCTATGCACCCCTCCAAGGAATCTTGCCTGTATATAATGGATCCATTATTAGACGCTTAATTCTATTTGCAGAATTGTCTGCATTAAAGGCTAAAAGAATAATCTACAAGGTCACAAGTGTGGAAATAACTGATGTTTTCAGCATAGTACGTTTCCAAAACAACAAGTGAAAAAAACCAAAAGAAATCCTTCGGACAGACCATTCCCACTTGATATGATGTTCCATAGAGAAACTTCTTTGGCGATGGCGCCGCCGTTTGGCACGAGATGAACGTGTTCTTGAAGACAACGTGGATGTCCTTTTCTTCACCTAATTATTAATACATTTATTTAGATACTTCAAATATATATTAATTATTTTATTTTTTATTAATTGATAAATAATAATATAACTGTTTATAAATATTTAAATTTTTTACTCAATAAATAATAAATAAGATATAAATATTAAAAAATCAACCGACAAGTAACTATTATCATCTCTAACGTGGACAACTCTTCTTGGATTAGATATACCTGTGATTGGATTATAAAATAATTCACTTTTCATCAAAAATTACTTTTCAAAATAAAATTACTTTCCACCATTTTGTTTCCTTAAAAAAAACTACATCCCAAGCAAACAATCACAATTGCATGTTCCACACTCAAATAATTAGTATTTATCCAAATTCCTAGGAATACACAGCCCGTGTCAATTAGTGGAAACATCAGTAGGCTAGTTAAGGGAATCACCAGCCCTGCTCCCAGTTAAAAACTCCTTACACGAGACCATGATGACTTGAAAAAAAATGGGGAACAGTCCTAAAAGATGTAATATTATTACTGTATTAAGGGGGTGTGCAAACCGTGTTGATGTTTTAAAAAATAAAAAAAATATTTTAATACATTTCTAAAAAAAAAAAACATTTTGAACCGTTACTATTACTACTCTACAATTTCAAATATGCTCTAACTTAAGGCTGCACGGGAAGATGATCAGGCCTAATCTTATTTATTTTTGGTAAAGAGCAGTGCCATTACATCGTTCGCACAATCTCTGTTGGAAAGAGAGATTGCTAGGATTATTCCAGCAGCACAGTCAATTAAGAAGACAAATGGCTGCAACAATGAGGGAAACAATGCTGAGAGGAGTTATTATTTTGGTTGCTTCGTCGACGCAGAACATGCTAGCTGTCTGATTAAGAATATTATTTAAAAAAAAAATAAAAAACAATATCTATTGATAACAAAATTGAGTTGACCACAGGTTGGCAGAGATTTATTTTAAGTCAAACTTCAATGCAATTAGTTGCAATTCCTGTGATTTAGTATCTTTCACATGGTTCCTTGAAGAGATGATGAATATTTCCCTTTCTCCATTACCAGTTATTTTTTACGCCCTCTTGTTTTTTCTCCCTACACACGATAACTTGATCCCCACGAAAATCATAATACCTCAATTATTTTATTTATGAATTTCTATATTTTTCTATTACTTGAGAATTTTGAAAATTGATTAAGGAAGTATACTCCTTTATCAAGTTTTTTTTTTATTTATTTATAGGAATAGATCATTAATAAGATATGAAATTTTATGAATGCAATATTATTGAATAATTGATATAGAGAGTCTTCTAAGATTGAGGGGCTCATTACTTCAACTATTCTCCATGTTCTTCGAATGGATATCTGAGTTATTGAGAGGGTTGCCAAAAAAATAATAGTTAGATTACTATAAAATTTTTCATCTTAAACATGTAGATTTGTCTTTGATTAGACAAGAGAAAAAAACAAAATACATGCATTAAGTAACAATAAATAAATTAACAAATTAATACCATGCATGCTGCAAAACTATATAATTCTATATTAGAAATTAGATCTAAAATTGATTCAACTCATCAAATTTAGTCTTGTAATAATGAAAAAGATCCTTGAAAAAAAATTCATCATAGAAACCTCCATCACGTAATTTTCCCTAGCTAACTTTGATCTATCTTGATCAATTTCATTGACAAAGTAATGTGTCCTTCAGCTTTATACCCGTCCTCTTCAAGCCTCACAAGTCCATAGCGGCCTTCTGTTTTACCTGACAAATCTGGTAGAGGTATCTTAGCCCTACCCACCAATCTCATGCCATTAGATGTTCCTGGGCTGCTCTCGGACGAGGATCCACACCTAAGCACCTCAACATGCAAAAACCTGCAATCCCTGGACTCATCTAATTCGATACAATACTTCTGGTTCCATGCAAGATCTGGTGACCCTGAGACGAATTCTGTTGCAAGTTGATCATCTGGGTAAACCCAAAACAACACACAGTAATTCCTGTTGAATACTGAAGGATAGTTGCTAGGGTTGTCTATGCCCTCTGCATGGTGGATGCTTAAGACCAAACCAATTCTATTGTCTCTCTCGTTGGCTATTCTCTTATTCTGTGTAAGCTTTCTTCTGTTCATAATTGTATTCGTCAGATCTTTGTTTGAACGGCCTCTTTTCCTATACAAACTAGCCTGCGCACAACATTAAAAGGAAGAAAAATAATCAAATTAACTTCAAGTACAAATGATAGCAAGATTATAGGTTAATTAAGAAGCACTTGAAGGAACCATGAGATGTTATAGTAGTTCGCCCTAAATTTTCATGCACTACTACTACATGAAAATCCAAAGAAACTTACCCTTTGTTTCTTCTGCACCTCAGTCATATCAGTATTCATGATCAAGAAAAACTGTGTTGATGGAGAAGAAGAGAACTATTAAATTTAAAGAGAGAAACTCTAGCTAGTTAACAACCGACATCAGATTTCTGTTGTCGTTCGAAGTTTAAAAACGTAGACTTGGTTAACTTACAAGGCTTATCTTAATATATTCGGAGTCGGAGCGGTTACCACTAGAAATTAGGGTTTCTCTAGAGATAGAGTTAGAGATCAACTAAAAAATTATAATAATTACTTAATACGTAATAGTACCAGATATACCGTTTACTGAAGAAAGAAATGAAAAAAAAATTCTACATTATTCCATTTGTTTTTCTAATTAATAATATTTCAGCCAATCCTGAATAATGAAGGAAAATGTTTTCCTTAATACTACCAAACTTATAACTTTTGATATTTATTGCCACCACACCATAACTACACAACCATTGATACTAAAGGATGTAAATGGGTATATGCGAATCAGGTTTTTACTATATTTATATTATATTTATTATTTATCCTAAAATAAATTTAGATATTCATATTTTATTTATTGAGTTTTGATCATTTATTCATATATTCACTATTTTACTATTATTTATTATTTGATATAAAATTAAAAAGTTACATATGTGTGTTTTATATTAATATTAGGGTGTGCATATATTATATTGATTCAAAAAAATATAAATGTAATACAAATGTTATATATATTGGGCGGGTTAAGATGTGATTTTGTGCAGGTTTAATAATATCCATACCTTATCAAATATTGATCAAGTAAAGTATTTATAAATATCCAAAAAAAACTCAGCCATTTGATTCAGATCGAATTGGATTGATTTGAGTTAAATTGTTATCCCTCTATCCCATCACCGTCACCCACCACCATCGACCATTACCCAAATATTATAGGAAAATCTAAAAATCATTTAAATGAAAAAAATATAAATTTTCCCCTTAAATTATATCACATATTATTTTAGGCTAATTTAAAATAATATATGTGATATAATTTAAGGGGAAAATTACATTATAGTTTAGAATTGCAATCCCTTGTTTTAATTACATTATAGTACTCAATTTATAAAATTTATTTACAATCAAATCATACTTGATTAATCATTACATTTTAATTTCTAATCAATGATTCTTATATGTGTGACACATTAGGTTCCCTAATAAGTTGGTCCACATATAAATCATAATCCTAAATAAAATAGGATTAAATAAATTAATTTATTATCAATTCAATAATTGATTGAATTATATATTAAAATTAAGTACAATGTTTGGCAACCTGTCATGATTCCCCAAATATTAGGAAAGTCATAGGTGGTTTGACTTATCCTTTTAATGACTAGTTTCTCAGTGTAATTATTAGCATTTCATCAACAATATTTCAATTTAGATATATATAACATGGAGTGTGTCTACTATGTCAAATTATGTTTATTCTCAACACCATAGTCATTGATTTTTAGAATAAGATTTGAAACTCTTTTCAAATCTCATTCCACCTTGTGGAATGATTTACAATTAATACTATTTGAGAACATGTGGAATATTTTTTATAATTCATCTAGGGTGATAAATCCTCTTTTGATAACTTAAATACCTTCATATAGTTCATGTTATACCTAATATTTGTCCATTTGTTACCATTGATTAGGACAACTTATAGCAAGATCAAAACACAACACTCTTTATATAAGATAACTTAGTGATCTCACGTTTAAATATCACTTACACAACTATTACGTGAGTCTTTCTATAAACACTGGTGATCTCTCCATATAGAATTCTCATGCAGGTCAGTTCAGTGTACATGTAATCCGACAAGCACCTACATATTAGTTCTAGGTATCCCTCATACCTTAACTTATGAGAACAATTACTTTTTTTCATAAAGAAAAGAGCATAATATGTATCGCTCTCAATAGCTCTAGTTAATGTCCAGTCTTAATAGAGTATTGACCAGGAACATTTAAGAACAATGCTTTGATGCAATAAGAATCACATAATTATAACAACTTTATAATTTTCTTTACAAAATATTTTTATGCCAAGGAATTTATCTTTACTCTAAATTTATTAATTAAATATCATATTCATTAATAAAGTATTTGATCAATATTAAAAATAAATAAGTTTTTATTAATAAATTAAATATATTTACATGAATAAAGTCATCCACGTGTAACCAACTGATTAGTTATAAGACATATACACTAACAAACCCTCAAATACCATGATCACCGCCATAACAACAATTATTGTTTCATTACTATCACCACCATACCTTACTACCACTACAACTATCATCCTTTAACTACTATCACTATAATCAATATCCTAAATATTATCACTAAAATCATTATTATTTTCATAACTCGATTTTTACCCTTTTTTTTTCTAAAAAACAACAAAAATTAAAAAAAATAGCAAAAAAAACAACAAAAACTCCAAAAAATATATTTTTGATGTATTTGTGTTTTTGTTTTTGGGCATTTTTTGCATCTTTTCAAATTAAAGAATTCAAAATTCAAAAATTTACTTATGACGTGTTCAGTTTTTAACGTGCTCATTTAAAAATCATTGATTTATTTTTCTCATCGAGTCGATGTTGATTTTGTATTTTTTTAAAAAAATAATTTGGATAAGGAGACCAAAAGTTCAAAAAAAAAAACAAAAATGAGGGACCAAAGTGATTTTGGATTGCTTGGTTACCAAGTTTGCTTCAGGACCAAGAAATTGGGAGGAAAAAGATAATTTTTTTTTTGTTTATAAGTAATAAGGGAATCTCACACATAAAAGGAGTAGAGAATTATTTAAAGCATAAAAAAATAACACAAAAAAAACCCAAAACCCATTTTTATTCATAACCATCATCCATATATACAAAGTAAACAAAACAAATCCCACTGGCTCCATCAATCTGCATCTCCTCCTACCGTGGCCTTCATTCCTAAAACAAGCACAATCTCCTTTAAAAAATTTAAGCTTCATCTTCAACCTCTCTACTATAATCAATAGCCCATCCACTTTTCTCTCATTTTCAAATGGACAATCCCTCTCATCTCTTTCCATTTTATTTTTCTCTACTATCACCCATTGACCTACCAACAACTCCCTCTCCCTACTGCGACAGCCACCACCGGAACCAACCACTGTGAGCAACACCCATTTTCTACTAATAGATAGAACAAAAGCGTCCATAATATATAGCAACCAATGGCCTTTTTAGCTTTAAGAAAACTAGCCACGGATGACTGTGGCAACATCACAACCCCATTGCAACCATGAACTCATGTTATCCCACAAGATGACGCCAACAACCATACTTAAAACCAGCAGTAACAATGAAAAAAGATGTTGAGAACTAGTAGAGAGAGAGAGAGAGATGAAAGAGAGAGAGAGAAAAAAGAGGACCGAACCTTTAACCAAGCAGATCTCATTCCTCAGATGTCTGTTTGTCTCACCGCCGGTGTAGGAGTAAGGAGAACACAGAAAAGCTTCAGATCCTACAGCTCACGCTCCTTCAGCAGTGGTTATGGCGCGTGGATTCACTCGCCACCATTGTTCCACGATCCTTTGGCTTAATTCTAGTAGCTTTTAGACACACTAAATACCTTAGAAGGTCAGTTCATAATCTCAAATTATTTTTTGGATAAGTTGTTAAAATGTTGTGAAATTTGAGACAAAATGCTCATTTTTGTGTATAATTTTGAACTTATTTGGACACTATTTATTTGGTTTGATGTATGTTGGGATTTGAGATGATTTGATAATTTGTGTTGGATTGTTAATTTATTTTTCTTAGGTTGTGATTGCTATTTGGACATTAAATGTTTATGTATAAATTATGTTTAGATTTGTGTTGATTCGTTTGAATTAGTATGCGATTTGAATATAATTAGTGAAACTAATAAGATTTGATGTTTGATTGTTGGTTTGTCGGATTATTAAATTGGTGAGTAATTTGCATGGAGTTGATACCTTGATTAAAATAGTTTTATTAAAACACGTTATTATGTTTTGCCAAACATGGTCTTAATCTAGTTTTCATAAATTTTCAAATTTTTAGAAGATCATTTTGTAATTAATTTTGAGTTCCCCACATTTTTTATCATCTCGTATTTAATTTTGAATTGTGAACTCCATGTAAGGTGCTTTTTTGGTATTAAATAAATAAGTTTCCCTCCACAAAAACAAAAAAAAAAACTTTCTTTCAAAAATACAACTTTATTTCAATTTGCATATGGATAAGTCTCTCCTAAATTTTTAAAACAATCATATTTCCATAAATTAAAAAATACATGGCATGATTTAGCATTTTTTAAATACCAAAAAAATCAAGAAAACTAGTTTTGTGTATATATTTGCATGTATTTTTGGATTTAATAACCAGTATATAAAATCTATGAGAACTTGACCTACATTTCAAAAATACCAAAACTATATTTTTTTATATTAATATCATGGATTATGAACTTATATGTACGACATATTTAAGATATTATTGTTACATATTTTTTAACCCATAAAAAATCAAGAAAAGAAAAAAAATACAAAATACAAAAGGATATACATGAAGAAAGCTTAGAGCTTTGCCTAAGTTGTTGGTGAAAGACCAACATGTATAAGATTGACACAAATGGCTCGTTTGGTGAAAATATTTTTATTTGGGGTAAAGAAATATAAATTTGGATAAGTAAGGACTTAATGAGAATTTTGAAAGATTTAATTAATTTTATTGATGACTTAATTGCAAGAAAAATTGATATTTAAAGTCAATTTAGGTTTTAATTGAAATAAGTTAAAGTCTAAAGGTCAATTTGGTCAAATCAAGAGCTTAATTCCATCATTCAACTGAGAAACATCCCCTCTATAAATATCAGGTACTCCCATCAAACATTTACATCTAATTTTCTTTAACAAACTAAACAACATCTTGTCTTCAATCAGCCATTACTGTATTTTTAGATTATAGGTTGATCGGGTCGACACTTTTAAATGAATGAATGTGGAGCTACAGACCTCCAAATTGAGTAAGGTTGGATCTAATTAAAAGATGTGCATGTCTAATTGGCTGAATGAATACCTCTTTACATGAGAGTCCCGTCCCTTAAATAGGAAGGAATCCTGATTTACATCAATCCTGATTTACATCACATTCCTATAATTTAG
>Ga0307517_10003410_pt1 | contig 24721 bp, 15 predicted proteins | sample 23_EM_MG_FD_194515 | JGI IMG/M metagenome (GOLD analysis project Ga0307517, IMG submission 194515) | Populus trichocarpa ectomycorrhiza microbial communities from riparian zone in the Pacific Northwest, United States - 23_EM | ecosystem: Host-associated > Plants > Roots > Unclassified | place... | reverse complement strand
ACCGTTTGATCGCGCTCAAAGTTTTACTGTAGTTTCCGGAGGCCGTTTTCCTTGTATTACCTTTGGATTCCCTACTCGTTGAAGAGGAGGTATGGACGCACTAGACCGGAATAAAAGCTGAAAAGGGCCATAAGTTTTTATTTGAACGTTGGATCGTGCTCAAAGTTTTACACTAGTTTCCAAAGTCCGTTTCCCTTGTAGTACCTATGGAATCCCTACTCGTTGAAGAGGAGGTATGGTTGCGCTAGACCGGAATAACAATTCAAAAGGGTCATAACTTTTTACCAGACTGTTTGATCTCGCTCAAAGTTTTACTGTAGTTTCCGAAGGCTGTTTTCCTTGTATTACCTATGGAATCCCTACTTGTTGAAGAGTAGGTCTTGTCGCGGCAGACCGGATTAAAAGCTAAAAAGGGTCATAACTTTTGATCCGACCGTTGGATCGCGCTCAAAGTTTTACAGTAGTTTCCGGAAGCCGTTTTCCTTGTAGTTCCTATGGAATCCCTACTCGTTGAAAAGGAGGTATGGTCCCGCTAGACCGGAATAACACCTCAAAAGGGCCATAACTTTTTATCAGACCGTTTGATCGCGCTCAAAGTTTTACAGTAGTTTTCGGAGCCCGTTTTCCTTGTATTACCTGTGGAATCCCTACTCGTTGATGAGGAGGTATGGTCGCGCTAGACTGGAATAAAAGCTGAAAAGGGCCATAAGTTTGGATCCGAACGTTGGATCGCGCTCAAAGTTTTACACTAGTTTACGGAGGCCGTTTTCCTTGTAGAACCTATAGAATCCCTACTCGTTGAAGAGGAGGTATGGTCGCGCTAGACCAGAATAACAGCTCAAAAGGGCCAAAACTTTTTATCAGACCGTTTGATCGCGCTAAAAGTTTTACAGTAGTTTCCGGAGCCCGTTTCCCTTGTATTACCTATGGAATCCCTACTCGTTGAAGAGGAGGTATGGTCGCGCTAGACCGGAATAAAAGCTGTAATGGGCCAAAACTTTTGATCATATTTTTTGATCGCGCTCAAAGTTTTTATTGTAGTTTCCGGAGCCCATTTTCCTTGTATTACCTATGGAATCCCTACTCGTTGAAGAGGAGGTATGGTCGCGCTAGACCGGAATAAAAGCTGAAAAGGGCTATAAGTTTTGATCAGACCGTTGGATAGCACTCAAAGTTTTACACTAGTTTCCTGAGTCCGTTTTCCTTGTAGTACCTATGGAATCCCTACTTGTTGAAGAGGAGGTATGGTCGCGCTAGACCGGAATAACACCTCAAAAGGGTCATAACTTTTTACCAGACTGTTTGATCGCGCTCAAAGTTTTACTGTAGTTTCCGAAGGCCGTTTTCCTTGTATTACCTATGGAATCCCTACTCGTTGAAAAGTAGGTCTTGCGCGGCAGACCGGATGAAAAGCTGAAAAGGGCCATTACTTTTGATCCGACCGTTGGATCGCGCTCAAAGTTTTAAAGTAGTTTCCGGAGGCCGTTTTCCTTGTAGTACCTATGGAATCCCTACTCGTTTAAGAGGTGGTATGGTCGCGCTAGATCGGAATAACAGCTCAAAAGGGCCATAACTTTTTATCAGACCGTTTGATCGCGCTCAAAGTTTTACTGTAGTTTCCGGCAAGGTTGTCTATTCCGTTCCGTTTCACCCGGAATGGCCGAAACATTCCATACCAATTCAAAAAACGGAACAAAACAGAACAAATTTCATCTCATTTTAAATCTCGGTTCATTCCGTAGTTTTCGGCTAAATTCCGCCCGAAACGTTCCGGTTTCATTCCACATGTTCCGTTCCGCTCTTGAAAATTCATTGAATCAAATTAAACCTTGTTCAATTTAATTATTTAAACCACCGAATTATTAAAAGCTCTTTTTTATACTATTTTCAATAACAATGATATTGATAATAATATTGAAAATTATTATTAATATTTTCATTAACAATAATATTAATTTTTTAAAATTAGATTTATCACTAATATATATGGTTTATATGCATGTTGTTTTTTTCATGTTTATACTTTGTAGGAATTTGAGCAAAACAAGGGGTGTTTTAGATTTCATTAGCCTTGATAACATTGACCTAACTTTATATTTAAAATATTTGTGTTAAAACATTTTATTTTCATAATATTTTGATATTTTGTTTAAGTTGAATTACTTTAAGTTAAAAACCTATTTAATCTTGACTATTTAGGAATATTTTAAATTTTGAAATTATATTTGTTTGGCATTGTGTTTGTATTGCATAATTTATAATTAATTTATCTTGAATTTGAATTATGTTTGTTGAATATATATATATATATATATATATATATATATATATGAACAGTACAACCCTGAAACGGCACGCCGAAACACTCCAAAATTGAAACATCCCATTCCAATTGAAAAAACGAAACACCTACCGAAACGAAATTGACAACATTGGTTTCCGGAGGCCGTTTTCAATGTATTACCTATGGAATCCCTACTCGTTGAAGAGGAGGTATGGTGGCGCTAGACCGAAATAAAAGCTGAAAGGGGCCATAAGTTTTGATCCGAACGTTGGATTGTGCTCCAAGTTTTACACTAGTTTCCGGAGGCCGTTTTTCTTGTAGTACCTATGGAATCCCTACTCGATGAAGACGAGGTATGGTCGCGCTAGACCGGCATAACACCTCAAAAGGGCCATAACTTTTTATCAGACCGTTTGATCGCGCTCAAAGTTTTACAGTAGTTTCCGGAGCCCGTTTCCCTTGTATTACCTATGGAATCCCTACTCGTTGAAGAGGAGGTATGGTCGCGCTAGACTGGAATAAAAGCTGAAAAGGGCCATAATTTTTTATTAGACCGTTGTATCGCGCTTAAAGTTTTACAGTAGTTTCCAGAGGCCATTTTCCTTGTATGACCTATAGAATACCTACTCATTGAAGAGGAGGTCTTGTCACGCCAGACCAGAATAAAAGCTGAAAAGGACCATAACATTTGATCCGACCGTTGGATCGCGCTCAAAGTTTGACAGTTGTTTCCGTAGGCCATTTTCCTTGTATTACCAATGGAATCCCTACTCGTTGAACAGGAGGTCTTGTCGCGCCAGACCGAAAAAAAAATTGAAAAGGGTCATAACTTTTGATCCGACCTTCGGATCGCGCTCAAAGTTTTACACTAGTTTCCCGAAGCTGTTTTCCTTGTAGTACCTATAGAATCCCTACTCGTTGAAGAGGAGGTATGGTCACGCTAGACCGGAATAATAGCTCAAAAGGGCCATAACTTTTTATCAGACCGTTTGATCGCGCTCAAAGTTTTACTGTAGTTTCCGGAGGCCGTTTTCCTTGTATTACCTATGGAATCCCTACTCGTTTAAGAGGAGGTATGGTCGCGCTAGACCAGAATAAAAGCTGAAAAGGGCCATAAGTTTTGATCCGAACGTTGGATCGTGCTCAAAGTCTTACACTAGTTTCCAGAGGCCGTTTTCCTTGTAGTACCTATGGAATCCCTACTCGTTGAAAAAGAGGTATGGTCGGGCTAGACCGGAATAACATATCAAAAGGGTCATAAGTTTTTATCAGACCGTTTGATCGCGCTCAAAGTTTTACAGTAGTTTCCGGAGCCTGTTTCCCTTGTATTACCTATGGAATCCCTACTCGTTGAAGAGGAGGTATGGTCGCGCTAGACCGGAATAAAAGCTGAAAAGGGCCATAACTTTTGATCATATTTTTTGATCGTGCTCAAAGTTTTACAATAGTTTTCGAAGCTCGTTTTCCTTGTATTACCTATGGAATCCCTACTCGTTGAAGAGGAGGTATGGTCGCGCTAGACCGGAATAAAAGCTGAAAAGAGCTATAAGTTTTGATCAGACCGTTGGATAGCGTTCAAAGTTTTACACTAGTTTCCGGAGTCCGTTTTCCTTGTAGTACCTATGGAATCCCTACTCGTTGAAGAGGAGGAATGGTCGCGCTAGACCGGAATAACACCTCAAAATAGTCATAACTTTTTATCAGACCGTTTGATCGCTCTCAAAGTTTTACTGTTGTTTGTGGAGGCCGTTTTCCTTGTATTACCTATGGAATCCCTACTCGTTGAAGAGGAGGTATGGTCACGCTAGACCTGAATAAAAGCTGAAAAGGGTCATAACTTTTGATCCGACCGATGGATCGCGCTCAAAGTTTTACAGTAGTTTTCGGAGGCCGTTTTCCTTGTATTACTTATGGAATCCCTACTCGTTAAAGAGGAGGCCTTGTGGAGCCAGACTGGAATCACAGGTGAAAATGGTCATAACTTTTGATCCGACCGTTGGATCGCGCTCAAAGTTTTACAGTAGTTTCCGGAGGCCGTTTTCCTTGTATTAGCTATGGAATCCCTACTCGTTGAAGAGGAGGTCTTCTCGCGGCAGACCGGAATAAAATCTAAAAAATGGCCATAACTTTTGATCCGACCGTTGAATGGCGCTCATATTTTTAACAGTAGTTTGCAGAGACCGTTTCCCTTGAATTACCTATGGAATCCCTACTCGTTGAAGAGGAGGTAGTCATGCCAGACTAGAAAAACTGCTGAAAAGGGCCATAACTTTAAATCCGACCATTGGATTGCGCTCATATTTTTTATGTAGTTTCCGGAGGCCGTTTTCCTTTTAGTACCTATGGAATCCCTACTCGTTCAAGAGGAGGCCTTGCGGAGCCAGACCGGAATAACAGCTGAAAAGGGCCATAACATTTGATCGGACCGTTGGATCGCTCTCAAAGTTTTATAGTTGTGTCCGGAGGCCGTTTTCCTTGTATTACCTATGGAATCCCTACTCGATGAAGAGGAGGTATTGTCGCACCAGACCGGAATAAAAGCTCAAAAGGGCCATAACATTTCATTCGACCGTTGATCGCGCTCAAAGTTTTACACTAGTTTCTGGAGGCCGTTTTACTTGTAGTATCTATGGTATCCCTACTCGTTGAAGTGGAGGTATGGTCGCGCTAGATCGGAATAACAACTCAAAAGGGCCATAACTTTTGATTAGACCATTTGATCGTGCTCAAAGTTTTACAGTAGTTTCCAGAGGCAGTTTTCCTTGTATTAACTATGGAATCCCTACTCGTTCAAGAGGAGGTCTTGTCGCGCAAGTCCGGAATAACTGCTGTAAAGGGCCATAACTTTTGATCCGAGAGCTGGATGACGCTCATATTTTTTACAGTAGTTTCCGAAGACCGTTTCCCTTGTATTACCTATGGAATCCCTACTCGTTGAAGAGGAGGTATTGTCATGCCAGACCGGAAAAAGAGCTGAAAAGGGCCATAACTTTTGATCCTACAGTTCGATCACGCTCATATTTTTAAGCATTTTCCGGAGGTCGTTTTCCTTGTAGTACCTATGGAATCCCTACTCGTTCAAGAGGAGGCCTTGCAGAGCCAGACCGGAATAACAGCTGAAAATGGCCATAACATTTGATCTGACCGTTGGATCGCTCTCAAAGTTTTACAGCTGTGTCCGGAGGCCGTTTTCCTTGTATTACTTATGGAATCCCTACTCGTTGAAGAGGAGGTATTGTCGCGCCAGACCGGAATAAAAGCTCAAAAGGGCCATAACTTTTCATCCGATCGTTGATCGCGCTCAAAGTTTTACGCTAGTTTTCGAAGACCGTTTTCCTTGTAGTACCTATGGTATCCCTACTCGTTGAAGTGGAGGTATTGTCGCGCTAGACCGGAATAACATCTCAAAAGGGCCATAACTTTTGATCAGACCGATTGATCGCGCTTAAAGTTTTACAGTAGTTTCCGGAGGTCGATTTCCTTGTAGTACCTATGGAATCCCTACTCCTTGAAGAGGACGTATTGTCGCACCAGACCGGAATAACAGCTGTAAAGCGCCATAACTTTTGAGCCGACCGTTGGATAGCGCTCAAATTTTTACAGTAGTTTCCGAATGCCGTTTTCCTTATAGTACCTCTCAAATCCCTACACGTTGAAGAGGTGGTCTTGTCGCCCCAAACCAGAATAAAAGCTGAAAAGGGCCATAACTTTTGATCCGACCGTTTGATCGCGCTCAAAGTTTTACAGTAGTTTCGGAGGCTGTTTTCCTTGTAGCTCCTAGGGAATCCCTACTCGTTGAAGAGGAGGTATGGTCGCACGAGACCGGAATAACAACTCAAAAGGGCTATAACTTTTGATAAGACCGTTTGATCGCGCTCAAAGTTTTACGGTAGTTTCCGGTGGCCATTTTCCTTGTATTACCTATGGAATCCCTACTCGTTGAAGAGGAGGTCTTGTCGCGCCAGACAAGAATAAAAGCTGAAAAGGGCCATAACTTTTAATCCGATCGTTGGATCGTGCTCAAAGTTTTACAGTAGTTTCTGGAGGCTGTTTTCCTTGTAGTACCTATGGAATCCCTACTTGTTGAAGAGGAGGTATGGTCACGCGAGACCGGAATAACAGTACAAAAGGGCCATAACTTTTGATCAGACCGTTTAATCGTGCTCAAAGTTTCTACAGTAGTTTCTGGAGGCATTTTTCCTTGTAGTACCTATGGAATCCGTACTCGTTGAAGAGAAGGCTTGCCGCGCCGAACCGATATAACAACTAAAAAGGGTCATAAATTTTGATCAGACCGTTGGATTGAGCTCAAACTTTTATAGTATTTTCTGGAGACCGTTTTCCTTGTATAACCTATGGAATCCCTACTCGGTGAAGAGGAGGTCTTGTTGCGCCAGACCGGAAGAACATCTGAAAAGGGGCATAACTTTTGATCCGACCGTTGGATCGCGCTTAAAGTTTTATAGTACTTTTTGGAGGCCATTTTCCTTATATTACCTATGGAATCCCTACTTGTTGAAGATGAGGTCTTGTTGCGCCAGACCGGAAGAACAGCTGAAAAAGGTCATAATTTTTTATCCGACCGTTGGATCGCGCTCAATATTTTACAGTAGTTTCCGCAGGCCGTTTTCCTTGTTCTACCTACGGAATCCCTTCTCGTTGAAGGGGAGGTTTTGTTGCGCCTGACTGGAATAGCAGCTGAAAATGGCCATTACTTTTGATCCGACCGTTGCATCGCGCTCAAAGTTTTACAGTAGTTTTCGGAGGCCGTTTTCCTTGTAGTACCTATGGAATCCCTTCTCGTTGAAGACGAGGTATTGTCGCGCTTGACTGGAATAACAACTGAAAAGGGCCATAATATTTTATCCGACCGTTGGATCGCGCTCAAAGTTTTTAAGTAGTTTCCGGAGGCTGTTTTCCTTCTAGTACCTATGGAATCCCTACTCGTTGAAGAGGAGGTATTGTCGCGCCAGACCGGAATAACAGGTGAAAAGAGCTATAACATTTGATCTGACTGTTGGATCGCGCTTAAAGTTTTACAGTAGTTTTCGGACACCGTTTTACCTGTAGTACCTATGGAATCCCTTCTCGTTGAAGGGGAGGTATTGTCGCGCCTGACTGGAATAACAGCTGAAAAGAGCCATAACTTTTGATCCGACCGTTGGATCGCGCTCAAAGTTTTACAGTAGTTTTCGGAGGCCGTTTTCATTGTTGTTCCTCTAGAAACCCTACTCGTTGAAGAGAAGGTCTTGTCGCGTCAGACCAGAATAACAGCTGTAAAGGGTCATAACTTTAAATCTAATCGTTGGATCGTGCTCAAAGTTTTACAGTACTCTGGTGTGGAGCGACGACACCTCCGCCTCACCGATTAGCGAATCCCCATCTACTCCAAGGAAAACAGCGTCCGGAAAATCTTGTAAAAATTTAAGGGTGATCCAACGGTTGGATCAAAAGTTATGGTCCTTTCAAACCAATACTCTAGTGTAGAGCGACGAGACCTCCGCCTCACCGAGTAGCGATACCACATCTGCTCCAAGAAAAACAGCGTTCGGAAACTCTTCTAAAATTTTAAGGGTGATCCAACGGTCGGATCAAAACTTATGGCCCTTTCGAACCGGTACTCTGGTGTGGAGCGACGAGACCTCCGCCTCACCGAGTAGCATTCCACATCTACTCCAAGGAAAACAGCATCTGGAAACTCCTGTAAAAATTTGGCGACGATCCAACAGTTGGATGAAAAGTTTTGGCCCTTTCGAACCGCTACTCTTGTCTGGAGCGACGAGAACTACGCGACACCGAGTAGCGATACCACATCTACTCCTAGGGAAACAGCGTTCGGAAACTCCTCTAAAATTTTGAGGGTGATCCAATGGTGGGTTCAAAAGTTATGGTCATTTCAAACCAGTACTCTGTTCTGGAGCGACGAGACCTCCGCCGCACCAAGTAGCTATTCCACATCTACTCCACGAAAAACAGTGTCCGGAAACTCATGTAAGAATTTGGTGGCGATCCAACAGTCGAATCAAAAGTTTTGGCCATTTCGAACCGATACTCTAGTCTGGAGCGACGAGACCTCCGCCTCACCGAGTAGCTATTCCACATCTGCTCCACGAAAAACAGCGTCCGGAAACTCATGTAAAAATTTAGGGGCGATCCAACGATCGGATGAAAAGTTTTGGCCCTTTCGAACTGGTACGCTTGTCTGGAGCGATGAGACCTTCGCCTCACCGAGTAGCGATTCCACTTCTACTCCAAGGAAAACAGTGTCCGGAAACACCTTTAAAAATTTGAGGGAGATCCAACGGTCGGATCAAAAGTTATGACCCTTTCGAACCGGTACTCTCGTGTGGAGCGACGACACCTCCGCCTCACCGACTAGCATTCCACATCTACTCCAAGGAAAACAGCGTCCAGAAACTCCTGTAAAAATTTATGGGTGATCCAACGGTCGGATCAAAAGTTATGGCCCTTTCGAACCGGTACTCTAGTCTCGAGCGACGAGACCTCCGCCTCACCGAGTAGCGATTCCACATCTACTCCAAGAAAAACAGCTTTCAGAAACTCTTCTAAAATTTTGAGGGTGATCCAACTGTCGGATCAAAAGTTATGGCCCTTTTGAATAGGTACTCAAGTCTGGAGCGATGAGACCTCCGCCGCACCGAGTAGCGATTCAACATCTACTCCAAGGAAAACAGCTTCCGGAAACTCCTGTAAAAATTTGAGGGAGATCCATCGGTCAGATCAAAAGTTATATCCCTATCGAACATCTACGCTAGTCTGGAGCGATGATACCTCCGCCGCACCGAGTAGCGGTTCCACATCTACTCCAAGGAAAACAGCGTCTGCAAACTCTTCTGAAATTCTAAGGGTGATCCAACAGTCAGATCAAAAGTTATGTCCCTTCCGAACCGGTACACTAGTCTGGAGCAATGAGACCTCCGCCGCACCGAGTAGCGGTTCAACATCTACTCCAAGGAAAACAACTTCCGGAAACTCTTCTAAAATTTTGATGGTTATCCAACGGTCGGATCAAAAGTTATGGCCCTTTCGAACCGGTACTCTGGTTTGGAGCGACGACACCTCCGCCTCACCGAGTAGCATTTCAACATCCACTCCATGAAAAATGGCGTCCGCAACTCCTGTAAAAATTTGGGGGAGATCCAACGATCGGATCAAAAGTTATGGTCCTTTCGAACCGGTACTCTCGTCTCGAGCGACGAGACGTCCACCTCACTGAGTAGCGATTCCACATCTACTTCAAGGAAAACAGCGTCTGGAAACTCCTGTAAAAATTTGAGGGAGATCCAACAGTCGGATCAAAAGTTATTGCCCTTTCTAACTGGTACGCTGGTCTGGAGCGACGAGACCTCCACTGCACCGAGCAGCGATTCCACATCTACTCCAAGGGAAACAGCATCCGGAAACTCTTCTAAAATTTTAAAGGTGATCCAACGGCCGGATCAAAAGTTATGGCCCTTTCGAACCGGTAATCTAGTCTCGAGCGACGAGACCTCCGCCTCACTGAGTAGCTATTCCACATTGACTCCAAGGAAAACAACATCTGGAAACTCTTCTAAAATTTTGACGGTGATCCAACGGTCGGATCAACAGTTATCGCCGTTTCGAACCGGGACGCTGGTTTGGAGCGACGACACCTCCGCCTCACCGAGTAGCGATTCCACATGTACTCCAAGGAAAACAGTGTTCACAAACTCTTCTAAAATTTTAAGGGTGATCCAACGGTCGGATCAAAAGTTTTGGCCCTTTCGAAGCGATACTATAGTCACGATCGACGAGACGTCCGCCTCACCAAGTAGCTATTCCACATCTATTCCAAGGAAAACAACATCTGGAAACTCTTCTAAAATTTTCACGGTGATCCAACGGTCGGATCAACAGTTATGGCCCTTTCGAACTGGGACGCTGGTCTCGAGCGACGAGACCTCCGCCTCACCGAGTAGCGATTCCACATCTACTCCAAGAAAAACAGCGTTCGGAAACTCCATTAAAAATTTGACGGAGATACAACGGTCGGATCAAAAGGTATGGCCCTTTAGAACTGGTACGCTGGTCTGGAGCGATGAGACCTCCGCCGCACCGAGCAGCGATTCCACATGTACTCCAAGGAAAACAGCGTCCGAAAACTCTTCTAAAATTTTAAGGGTGATCCAATGGTCGGATCAAAAGTTATGACCCTTTTCGAACCGGTACTCACGTCTCTAGCGACGAGACCTCCGACTCACCGAGTAGCGATTCCACATGTACTCCAAGGAAAACAGCGTCCGGAAACTCCTATAAAAATTTAATGGTGATCCAAAGATCGGATCAAAAGTTATGGCCATTTCTAACCGGTGCTCTGGTCTGGAGCGACGAGACCTCCGCCTCACCGAGGAGATATTCCACATGTACTCCAAGGAAAACAGCGTTCCAAAACTCTTCTAAAATTTTAAGGGTGATCCAACGGTCGGATCAAAAGTTATGGCCCTTTTCGAACCGGTACTCTAGTCTCGAGCGGCGAGACCTTTGCCTCACATAGTAGCGATTCCACATCTACTCCAAGGAAAATAGCGTCCGGAAAAACTTCTAATATTTTAAGGGTGATCTAACGGTCGGATCAAAAGTTATTTCCCTTTCGAACCGGTACTCTTGTTTGGAGCGATGAGACCTCCGCCGCACCGAGCAGTGGTTCCACATCTACTACAAGTAAAACACCGTCCGGAAACTGTTCTAAAATTTTAAGGGTGATCCAACGGTCGGATCAAAAGTTATGGCCATTTCGAAACGGTGCCCTGGTCTGGAGCGATGATACCTCCGCCGCACCGAGCAGCGGTTCCACATCTACAACAAGTAAAACAGCGTCCGAAAACTCTTCTAAAATTTTAAGGGTGATCCAACGGTCGGATCAAAAGTTATGGCCCTTTCGAAACGGTGCGCTGGTCTGGAGCGATGAGACCTCCGCCGCACCGAGCAGCGGTTCCACATCTACTACAAGTAAAACACCGTCCGGAAACTGTTCTAAAATTTTAAGGGTGATCCAACGGTCGGATCAAAAGTTATGGCCCTTTCGAAACGGTACGATGGTCTGAAGCGATGAGACCTCCGCCGCACCGAGCAGCGGTTCCACATCTACTACAAGTAAAACAGCGTCCGGAAACTCTTCTAAAATTTTAAGGGTGATCCAACGGTCAGATCAAAAGTACGGCCCTTTTTCGAACCGGTACTCTCGTCTCTAGTGACGAGACCTCCGCCTCACCGAGTAGCGATTCCACATCTAGTCCAACGAAAACAGCGTCCAGAAACTCCTGTAAACATTTGAGGAAGATCCAAAGGTCGGATCAAAAGTTATAGCCCTTTCGAACAGGTACTCTAGTATGGGGCGAAGAGACCTCCGCCTCACCGAGTAGGGATTCCACATGTACTCCAAGGAAAACAGCGCTTGGAAACTCTTCTAAAATTGTAAGGGTGATCCAACGGTCGGATCAAAAGTTATGGCCCTTTCGAACCGGTACGCCGATTTGCAGAGAGGAGACCCCCGCCGCACCGAGTAGCGGTTCCCCATCTACTCCAAGGAAAACAGCGTCCGGAAAATATTCTAAAATTTTAAGGGGGATCCAACGGTCGGATCAAAAGTTATGGCCCTTCCGAACCGGTACCCTGGTCTCGAGCGGCGAGACCTCTGCCTCACCGAGTAGCGATTCCAAATCTACTCCAATGAAAATAGCGTCTAGATACTCCTGTAAACATTTGAGGGAGATCCAACGGTCGGATCCAAAGTTAATGCCCTTTCGAACCCGTACTCCGGTCTGGGGCGACGAGACCTCCCCCTCACCGAGTAGGGATTCAACATGTACTCCAAGGAAAACAACGTTCAGAAACTCTTCTAAAATTTTAAAGGTGATCCAACGGTCGGATCAAAAGTTATGGCCCTTTCAAACCGGTACACTGGTATGGAGCGAGGAGACCTCCGTCGCATCGAGTAGCGATTCCACATCTACTCTAAGAAAAATAGCGTCCGAAAACTCCAGTAAAAATTTGAGGGAGATCCAACGGTCGGATCAAAAGTTATGGCCCTTTCGAATCGGGACGCTGGTCCGGAGCGATGAGACCTCCGGCGCACCGAGTAGCGATTCCACTTGTACTCCAAGGGAAACAACGTCCGGAAACTCTTCTAAAATTTTAAGGGGGATCCAACGGTCGGATCAAAAGTCATGGCTCTTTCAAACCGGTACTCTTGTCTCGAGCGACGAGACCTCCGCCTCACCGAGTAGCGATTCCACATCTACTTCAAGGAAAACAGCGTCCGGAAACTCATGTAAAATTTTAAAGGTGATCCAATGGTCGGATCAAAAGTTGTGGCCCTTTCGAACCGGTACGCTGGTCTGGAGCGAGGAGACCTCCGCCGCACCGAGTAGCGATTCCACATCTACTCCAAGGAAAACAGCGTCTGGAAACTCCTGTAAAAATTTGAGGGAGATCCAACGGTCGGATCAAAAGTTAATGGCCTTTCGAACCGGTACTCTAGTCCGGGGCGACGAGACCTCCACCTCACCGAGTAGCGATTCCACATCTACTCCATTGAAAACGGCGTTCAGAAACTCCTGTAAAAAGTTGATGGCGATCCAACGGTCGGATCAAAAGTTATGGCCCTTTCAAACCGGTATTCTAGTCCGGCGCGACGAGCCCTCCGCGTCACCGAGTAGCGATTTGACATCTACTTCAAGGAAAACAGCTTCCAGAAACTCCTGTAAAAATTTGAGGGAGATCCCATTGGCGGATGAAAAGTTATGGCCCTTTCGAACCAGTACGCTCGTTTGGAGCGAGGAGACCTTCACCGCACCGAGTAGAGGTTACACATGTACTCCAAGGAAAACAGCATCCGGAAACTCTTCTAAAATTTTGAGGGTCATCCAACGATCTGATCAAAAGTTATGGCCCTTTCGAACCGGTACTCTGGTCTCGAGCGACGAGACCTCCGCCTCACCGAGTAGCGATTCCACATCTACACCATGGAAAACGACGTCCTGAAACTCCTGTAAAAATTTGAGGGAGATCCAACGGTCGGATCAAAAGTTATGGTCCTTTCTAACCGGTACTCTGGTATGGAGCGAGGGGACCTCCGTCGCACCGAGTAGCGGTTCCTCATCTACTCCAAGAAAAAGAGCATCCGGAAACACTTCTAATATTTTAAGGGTGATCCAACGGTCGGATCAAAAGTTATTTCCCTTTCGAACCGGTACTCTGGTCCGGAGCGATGAGACCTCCGACGCACCGAGTAGCGATTCCACATGTACTCCAAGGAAAACAGCGTTCGAAAACTCTTCTAAAATTTTAACGGTGATCCAACTGCTGGAAATCAAAAGTTATGGCCCTTTCTAACCGGTACGCTAGTCTAGAGCGACGAGACCTCCGCCTCACCGAGTAGCGATTCCACATCTACTCCAAGGAAAACAGCATCCAGAAACTCTTCTAAAATTTTAAGGGTGATCCAACGGTCGGATCAAAAGTTATGGCCCTTTCGAAACGGTACTATAGTCACGATCGACGAGACGTCCACCTCACGGAGTAGCGATTCCACATCTACTCCAAGGAAAACAGCGTCTGGAAACTCCTGTAAAAATTTGAGGGAGATCCAACGGTCGGATCAAAAGTTATTGCCCTTTCTAACTGGTACGCTGGTTTGGAGCGACGAGACCTCCGCCGCACCGAGCAGCAATTCCACATCTACTCCAAGGAAAACAGCATCCGGAAACTCTTCTAAAACTTTAAGGGTGATCCAACGGTAGGATCAAAAGTTATTGCCCTTTCGAACCGGTAATCTAGTCTCGAGCGACGAGACCTCCGCCTCACCGAGTAGCGATTCCACATGTACTCCAAGGAAAACAGCGTTCGGAAACTCCATTAAAAATTTGACGGAGATACAACGGTCGGATCAAAAGTTATGGCCCTTTAGAACTGGTACGCTGGTCTGGAGCGATGAGACCTCCGCCGCACCGAGCAGCGATTCCACATGTACTCCAAGGAAAACAGCGTCCGAAAACTCTTTTAAAATTTTAAGGGTGATCCAACGGTCGGATCAAAAGTTATGGCCCTTTTCGAACCGGTACTCTCTCTCTAGTGACGAGACCTTCGCCTCACCGAGTAGCAATTCCACATCTACTCCAAGAAAAACAGCGTCCGGAAACTCCTACAAAAATTTAATGGTGATCCAACAGTCGGATCAAAAGTTATGGCCATTTCTAACCGGTGCTCTGGTCTGGAGCGACGAGACCTCCATCTTACCTAGGAGAGATTCCACATGTACTCCAAGGAAAACAACGTTTCAAAACTCTTCTAAATTTTTAAGTGTGATCCAACGGTCGGATCAAAAGTTATGGCCCTTTTCGAACTGGTACTCTAGTCTCGAGCGGCGAGACCTTTGCCTCACATAGTAGTGATTCCACATCTACTCTAGCGTCCGGATACTCCTGTAAACATTTGAGTGATATCCAACGGTCGGATCAAAAGTTATGGCCCTTTCGAACCGGTACTCTAGTCTCCAGCGGCGAGACCTTTGCGTCACATAGTAGCGATTCCACATCTACTCCAAGGAAAATACCGTCCGGATACTCCTGTAAACGTTTGAGGGAAATCCAACGGTCGGATCAAAAGTTATGGCCCTTTCGAACCGATACGCTGGTTTGGAGAGAGGAGACCCCCGCCGCACCGAGTAGCGGTTCCCCATTTACTCCAAGGAAAACAGAGTCCGGAAAATCTTCTAAAATTTTAAGGGGGATCCAACGGTCGGATCAAAAGTTATGGCCCTTTCGAACCGGTACCCTGGTCTCGAGCGATGAGACCTCTGCCTCACCGAGTAGCGATTCCAAATCTACTCCAAGGAAAATAGCGTCCGGATACTCCTGTAAACATTTGAGGGAGATCCAACGGTTGGATCCAAAGTTAATGCCCTTTCAAACCAGTACTCTCGTCCGGTGCGACGAGACCTTCGCCTCACCGAGTAGGGATTCAACATGTACTCCAAGGAAAACAACGTTCGGAAACTCTTCTAAAATTTTAAAGGTGATCCAACAGTCGGATCAAAAGTATGGCCCTTTCGAACCGGTACGTTGGTCTGGAGTGAGGAGACCTCCGCCGCATCGAGTAGCGATTCCACATCTACTCTAAGGAAAATAGCGTCCGGAAACTCCAGTAAACATTTGAGGGAGATGCAACGGTCGGATCAAAAGTTATGGCCCTTTCGAATCGGGACGCTGGTCCGGAGCGAGGAGACTTCCGGCGCACCGAGTAGCGATTCCACATGTACTCCAAGGAAAACAACATCCGGAAACTCTTCTAAAATTTTAAGGGGGATCTAACGGTCGGATCAAAAGTCATTGCTCTTTCGAACCGGTACTCTTGTCTCGAGCAACGAGACCTCTGCCTCATCGAGTAGCGGTTCGACATCTACTCCAAGGAAAACAGCGTTCGGAAACTCCTGTAAAAATTTGAAGGAGATCCAACGGTCGAATCAAAAGTTATAGCCCTTTCGAATCGATACGCTGGTCCGGAGCGTCCAAACTCTTCTAAAATTTTAAAGGTGATACAATGGTCGAATCAAAAGTTTGGCCCTTTCGAACCGGTACGCTGGTCTGGACCGAGGAGACCTCCGCCGCATCGAGTAGCAATTCCACATCTACTCCGGAAAACAGCATCTGGAAACTCCAGTAAAAATTTGAGGGAGATCCAACGGTCGGATCAAAAGTTAATGCCCTTTCGAACCGGTACTCTAGTTCGGGGCGACGAGACCTCCACCTCACCGAGTAGCGATTCCACATCTATTCCATTGAAAACGGCGTCCAGAAACTCATGTAAAAAGTGGATGACGATCCAACGGTCGGATCAAAAGTTATGGCCCTTTCAAACCGGTATTCTAGTCTGGCGCGACGAGCCTTCCGCGTCACCGAGTACTTCAAGGAAAACAGCGTCCGAAGATCCCACGGTCGGATTAAAAGTTATGGCCCTTTCGAACTGGTACGCTGGTTTGGAGAGAGGAGACCTTCGCCGCACCGAGTAGCGGTTACACGTTTACTCCAAGGAAAACAACATCTGGAAAATTCTTCTAAAATTTTGAGGGTGATCCAACGGTCGGATCAAAAGTTATGGCCCTTTCGAACCGATACTCTGGTCTCGAGCGACGAGACCTCCGACTCACCGAGTAGCGATTCCACATTTACATCATGGAAAACGGCGTCCTGAAAGTCCTGTAAAAATTTGAGGGAGATCCAACGGTCGGATCAAAAGTTATGGCCCTTTCTAACCGGTACTCTGGTATGGGGCGAGGGGACCTCCGCCGCACCGAGTAGCTGTTCGTCATTCACTCCAAGGAAAACAACGTCCGAAAACACTTTTAATATTTTAAGGGTGATCCAACGGTCGGATCAAAAGTTAAGGCCCTTTCGAACGGTACTCTAGTCTCGAGCGACGAGACCTCTACCTCACCTAGTAGCGATTCCACATCTACTCCAAGGTAAACAACGTCCAGAAACTCCTTTAAACATTTGAGGGAGATCCAACGACCGGATCAAAAGTTATGGCCCTTTCGAACCGATACTCTGGTCTCGAGCGGCGAGACCTCTGGCTCACCGAGTAGCGATTCCAAATCTACTCCAAGGCAAACAGCGTTTGGAAACTTCAGAAAAATTTTAAGGGAGATACAACGGTCGGATCAAATGTTATGGCCCTTTCAAACCAGTACGCTGGTCTAGAGAGAGGAGACGTTCGCCGCACCGAGTAGCGATTCCACATCTACTCCAAGGAAAACAGCGTCTGGAAACTCCAGTAAAAATTTGAGGGAGATCCAACGGTCGGATCAAAAGTTAATGCCCTTTCGAACCGGTACTCTAGTCCGGGGCGACGAGACCTCCACCTCACCGAGTAGCGATTCCACATCTACTCCAAGGGAAACAAAGTCCGGAAACTTCAGATAAAATTTGAGGGAGATACAATGGTCGGATCAAAAGTTATGACCCTTTCGAACCGGTACACTGATATGGAGTGATGAGATGTCCGCCGCACCGAGTAGCGATTCAACATCTATTCCAAGGAAAAAAACATTTGAAAACTCTTCTAAAATTTTAAGGGGGATCCAACGGTCGGATCAAAAGTTATGGCCCTTTCGAACCGGTATTCTAGTCTCGAGCGACGAGACCTCTTCCTCACCGAGTAGCGATTCCAAATCTACTCCAAGGAAAAAGCGTCCGGATACTACTATAAACATTTGAGGGAGATCCAACAATCAGATCAAAAGTTAATGCCCTTTCGAACCGGTACTCTTGTCCGGGACAACGAGACCTCCGCCTCACCGAGTAAGGATTCCGCATGTACAACAAGCAAAACAGCGTCCGGAAACTCCTGTAAAAATTTGTGGGAGATCCAACATCGGATCAAAGTTATGGCCCTTTCGAACCGGGACGTTGGTCCGGAGCGATGAGACATCCGCCGCACCAAGTAGCGATTCCACATGTACTCCAAGGAAAACAACGTTCGGAAACTCTTCTAAAATTTTAAGAATGATCCAACGGACGGATCAAAAGTTATGGCCCTTTCGAACCGGTATGATGGTCTGGAGCGAGGAGACCTCCGCCGCACCGAGTAGCGGTTACACATCTACTCCAAGAAAACAACGTTCGGAAACTCTTCTAAACTTTTAAGGGTGATCCAACGATCGGATTAAAAGTTATGGCCCTTTCGAACCGGTACTCTGGTCCGGGGCGACGAGACCTCCGCTTCACAAAGTAGGGATTCAACATGTACTTAATTGAAAACGACTTTCGAAAACTCATGTAAAAATTTAGGGGCGATCCAACGGTCGGATCAAAAGTTATGGCCCTTTCGACTCGGTACGCTGGTCTGGAGCGGTGAGCCCTCCGCCTCACCGAGTAGTGAATCGACATCTATTTCAAGGAAAACAGCGTCCAGAAACTCCTGTAAAAATTTAAGGGAGATCCCACGATCGGATCAAAAGTTAGGGCCCTTTCGAACCGGTACGCTGGTCTGGAGCAAGCAAACCTTCGCTGCACCGAGTAGCGGTTCGCCATTCACTCCAAGAAAAACAGCATCCGGAAACACTTCTAAAATTTTAAGGGAGATCCAACGGTCGAATCACAAGTTATGGCCCTTTCGAACCGGTACTCTAGTCTCGAGCGACGAGACCTTTGCCTCACCGAGTAGCGATTCCAAATCTACTCCAAGGAAAATTGCATCCGGATACTCCTGTAAACATTTGAGGGAGATCCAACAGTCAGATCAAAAGTTAATGCCCTTTCGAACCGGTACTCTGGTCCGGGGCGACGAGACCTCCGCCTCATCGAGTAGGGATTCCAAATGTACTCCAAGTGAAACAGCATCCGGAAACTCCAATAAAAATTTGAGGGAGATCCAATGGTCGGATCAAAAGTTATGGCCCTTTCGAACCGGGACGCTGGTTCGGAGCAATGAGACCTACGCCGCACCGAGTAGCGATTCCACATGTACTCTAAGGAAAACAGCGTTCGGAAACTCGTATAAAATTTTAAAGGTGATCCAATGGTTGGATCAAAAGTAATGCCCCTTTCGAACCCCAACTCTGGTCTCGAGCGGCGAGACCTCCGCCTCATCGAGTAGCGATTCCACATCTGCCCCAAGGAAAACAGCGTCCGGAAACTCTTGTAAAAATTTAAGGGAGATCCAACGGTCGGATCAAAAGTTGTGACCCTTTCTAACCGGTACTCTGGTCTCGAGAGACGAGACCTCCGCCTCATCGAGTAGCGATTCCACATCTGCTCCAAGGAAAACAGCGTCCTCCAGTAAAAATTTGAGGGAGATACAACGGTCTAATCAAAAGTTATGGCACTTTCGAACCGGTACACTGGTTTGGAGAGAGGAGACCTCCGCTGCACCGAGTAGCGGTTCCCATCTACTCCAAGGAAATCAGCGTCCTTAAACACTTCTAAATTTTTAAGGGTGATACAACGGTCGGATCAAAAGTTATGGCCCTTTCATACCGGTATTCTAGTCTCGAGCGACGAGACCTCTGCCTCACCGAGTAGCGCTTCCACATCTTCTCTAAGGAAAACAGCGTCCGGAAACTCCTATAAATATTTGAGGGAGATCTAATGGTCGGATCAAAAGTTATAGCCCTTTCGAACCGGTACTCTAGTCTCGAGCGGCGAGACCTCCGCCTCATCGAGTAGCGATTCAACATATACTACAAGGAAAACAGCGTCCGAAAACTCCTGTAAAAATTTAAGGGAGATCCAACAGTCTGATCAAAAGTTATGGCCCTTTTGAATCGGTACTCTGGTCTGGAGTGACGAGACCTCCGCCTCACCGAGTATTGATTCCACTTCTACTCCAAGGGAAACAGCTTCCGGAAACTCCAGAAAAAATTTGAGGGAGATAGAACCGTCGGATCAAAAGTTATGGCCTTTCGAACTGGTACGCTGGTCTGGAGCGATGAGACGTCTGCCACACTGAGTAGCGATTCCACATCTACTCCAAGGAAAAGAGCGTCAGGAAACTCTTCTAAAATTTTGAGGGTGATCCAACGGTCAGATCAAAAGTTATGGCCTTTTCGAACCGGTACTCTGGTCTGGAGCGACGAGACCTCCGCCTCACTGAGTAGCGATTCCACATCTACACCGTCGAAAACGGCGTTCGGAAACTCCTGTGACAATTTGAGGGAGATCCAACGATTGGATCAAAAGTTATGGCGCTTTCGAACCGGTACTCTGGTCTCGAACGTCGAGACCTCCGCCTCAGCGAGAAGCGATTCCACATCTACTCCAAGGAAAACAGCGTTCGGAAACTCTTCTAAAATTTTGAGGGTGATCCAACGGTCGGATCAAAAGTTATGGCCCTTTCGAACCGGGACGCTGGTCCGTAGCAATGAGACCTCAGCCGCACCGAGTAGCGATTCAACATCTACTCCAAGGAAAACAGCGTTCGGAAACTCTTCTAAAATTTTAAGAGTGATCCAACGGTCGAATCAAAAGTTATGGCCCTTTCGAACCGGTACTCTGGTCTCGAGCGTCGAGGCCTCCTCCTCACCGAGCAGCGATTCCACATCTACTCCAAGGAAAACAGCGTTCGGAAACTCTTCTAAAATTTTGAGGGTGATCCAACAGTCGGATCAAATGTTATGGCCCTTTCGAATCGGTACTCTAGTCTGGAGTGACGAGACCTACGCCTCACCGAGTATCGATTCCACATCTACTCCAAAGAAAACAGCGTCCGGAAACTCTTATAAAATTTTGTGGCGATCCAACGGTCGGATCAAAAGTTATGGCCGTTTCGAACCCGTATGCTGGTCCGGAGCGAGGAGACCTCCGCCGCACCGAGTGGGGATTCCACATCTACTCCAAGTGAAACAGCGTCCGGAAACTCCAGAAAAAATTTGAGGGTGATCCAACGGTCGGATCAAAAGTGATGGCCCTTTCGAACCGCAACTCTGGTCTCGAGCGACGAGACCACCGCGTCACCGAGTAGTGATTCCATATTTGCTCCAAGGAAAATAGCATCCGGAAACTCCTATAAAACTTTAAGGGAGATCCAACGGTCGGATCAAAAGTTATGCCCTTTCGAACCGGTACTGTAGTCTCAAGCGAGGAGACCTCCGCCTTACCGAGTAGCGATTCCACATCTACTCCAAGTGAAACAGCGACCGGAAACTCCAGTAAAAATTTGAGGGAGATCTAACGGTTGGATCAAAAGTTAGGGCATTTTCGTACCGGGACACTGGTCCGAAACGATGAGACCTACGCCGCACCGAGTAGCGATTCCACATGTACTCCAAGGAAAACAGCGTTTGGAAGCTCTTTTAAAATTTTAAAGGTGATCCAACAGTCGAATCAAAAGTTATGGCCCATTGGAATCACAACTCTAGTCTCGAGCGACGAGACCTCCGCGTCACCGAGTAGCGATTCCACATCTACTCCAAGGAAAACAGCGTCCGGGAACTCTTGTAAAAATTTAAGGGAGATCCAACGGTCGGATCAAAAGTTATTGCCTTTTTCGAACCGGTACTTTGGTTTGGAGCAACGAGACCTCCGCCTCACCGAGTAGCGATTCCACATGTACTCTAAGGAAAACAGCGTCCGAAAACTCCAGTAAAAATTTGAGGGAGATACAACGGTCAGATAAAAAATTATGGCCCTTTCGAACCGGTACGCTGGTTTGGAGCGAGAAGACCTCCGCCGCATCGACTAGCAGTTCCATATCTACTCCAAGGAAATCAGTGTCCTGAAACACTTCTAAATTTTTAAGGGTGATCCAACGGTCGGATCAAAAGTTAAGGCCCTTTCGAACCAGTACTCTAGTCTCGAGCGACGAGACCTCTGCCTCACCGAGTAGCGATTCCACATCTACTCTAAGGAAAACAGTGTCCGGAATCTCCTGTAAACATTTGAGGGAGATCCAACAGTCGGATCAAATGTTATGGCCTTTTTGAAACCGGTTCTCTAGTCTGGAGCGACGAGACCTCCGCCTCACCGAGTAGCGATTCCACATCTACTCCAAGGAAAACAGTGTCCGGAAACTCCTGTAAAAATTTGAGGGAGATCCAACAGTCGGATCAAAAGTTATGGCCCTTTCGAACCGGTACTCTGGTCTGGAGCGACGAGACCTCCGCCTCATCGAGTAGCGATTCCACATCTACTCCATGGAAAACGGCGTCCGGAAACTCCTGTAAAAATTTGGGGGGGATCAAACGGTCGGATGAAAAGTTATGGCCCTTTCGAACCGGTACGTTGGTCTGGAGTGATGAGACCTTCGCCGCACCGAGCAGCGATTCCACATCTACTCCAAGGAAAAGAGCGTCGGGAAACTCTTTTAAAATTTTGAGGGTGATCCAATGGTCGAATCAAAAGTTATGGCGCTTTCGAACCGGTACTCTGGTCTGGAGCAACGAGATCTCCGCCTCACTGAGTAGCGATTCCACATCTACACCGTGGAAAACGGCGTCCGGAAACTCCTGTGACAATTTGAGGGAGATCCAACAGTCGGATCAAAAGTTATGGCCTTTTAGAACCGGTACGCTGGTCTCGAGCGACGATACCTCCGCCGCACCAAAAAGCGATTCCACAACTACTCCAAGGAAAATAGCGTCGGGAAACTCTTCTAAAATTTTAACGGTGATCCAACGGTTGGATCAAAAGTTATGGCCCTTTCGAACCGGTACTCTCGTCTCGAGCGAGGAGACCTATGCCTTACCGAGTAGCGATTCCACATCCACTCCAAGGAAAACAGCGTTAAAAAACTCTTCTAAAATTTTGAGGGTGATCCAACGATCGGATCAAAAGTTATGGCCCTTTCGAACCGGTACTCTGGTCTGGAGCGACGAGACCTCCGCCTCACCGAGTAGCGATTCCACATCTACTCCATGGAAAACAGCATCCGGAAACACTTACAAAATTTTGAGGGCGATCCAACGGAAGAATGAAAAGTTATGGCCTTTTCGAACCGGTACTCTGGTCTGGCGCGTTGAGACCTCCACCTCCTCGAGTAGCGATTCCACATCAAATCCAAGGAAAACAGCGTCCATAAACTCTTCTAAAATTTGATGGCGATCCAACTGTCGGATCAAAAGTTATGGCCCTTTCGAACCGGTACTCTGGTACGGCGACACAAGACCTCCGTCTCACCGAGTAGCGATTCCACATCTACTCCAAGGAAAACAGCGTGTGGAAACTCTTCTAAAATTTTGAGGGTGATCCAACGGTCGGATCAAAAGTTATGGCCCTTTTGAACCGGTACTCTGGTCTGGAGCGACGAGACGTCCGCCTCACCTAGTAGCTATTTGACATCTACTTCAAGGAAAACAGCGTCCGGAAACGCTAAAAATTTGAGGGAGATCCAACTGTCGCATCAAAAGTTATGGCCCTTTCGAACCGGTACTCTGGTCCGGAGCAATGAGACCTACGCCGCACCGAGTAGCGATTCCACATGTACTCCAAGAAAAACAGCGTTTAGAAGCTCTTTTAAAAATTTAAAGGTGATCCACAGTCGGATCAAAAGTTATGGCCTTTTCGAACCGCAACTCTGGTCTCGAGCGACGAGACCTCCGGCTCACCGAGAAGTGATTCCACATTTGCTCCAACGAAAACAGCGTCCGGAAACTCCTGTAAAAATTTAAGGGAGATCCAACGGTCGGATCAAAAGTTATGGCCCTTTCGAACCGGTACTCTAGTCTCGAGCGAGGAGACCTCCGCCTCACCAAGTAGCGATTCCACATCTACTCCAAGTGAAACAGCGTCCGGAAACTCCAGTAAAAATTTGAGGGAGATCCAACGGTCGGATCAAAAGTTAGGGCCCTTTCGTACCGGGACGCTGGTCCGGAGCGATGAGACCTACGCCGCGGCGAGTAGCGATTCCACATGTACTCCAAGCAAAACAGCGTTCGAAAGCTTTTTTAAAATTTTAAAGGTGATCCAACGGTCGGATCAAAAGTTATGGCCCTTTCGAACCGGTACGCTGGTTTGGAGCGAGGAGACCTCCGGCACATCGAGTAGCGGTTCCATATCTACTACAAGGAAATCAGTGTCCTGAAATACTTCTAAATTTTTAATGGTGATCCAACGGTCGGATGAAAAGTTATGGCCCTTTCTAACCGGTACTCTGGTCTCGAGCGACGAGACCTTTGCCTCACCGAGTAGCGATTCCACATGTACTTTAAGGAAAACAGCGTCCAGAAACTCCTGTAAACATTTGAGGGAGATCCAACGGTCGGATCAAATGTTATGGCCCTTTCGAACCGGTACTCTGGTCTCGAGCGGCGAGCCTTTGGCTCAAGGAGTAGCGATTCGACATCTACTCCAAGGAAAACAGCGTCCAGGAACTCCTGTAAAAATTTGAGGGAGATCCAACGGTCTGATCAAAAGTTATGGCCTTTCCGAACCGGTACTCTGGTCCGACGTGACGAGCCCTTCACCTTACCGAGTAGCGATTCCAAATCTACTCCAAGGAAAACGGCGTCTGGAAACTCTTGTAAAACTTCATGGCCGATCCAACGGTGGGATCAAAAGTTATGGCCCTTTCGAACCGGTACTCTAGTCTGGCACGACGAGACCTTCGCCTCATCGAGGATCGATTCCACATCTAGTCCAAGGAAAACAGCGTCCGCAAGGCAGCTAGAGAGAGATGCTCTCCTTCTTTTTAAAGTTTTCTCCTCCTGATGGTGATCTGCAGCTCATGAGAACCCGATTGAAGCCTCTGTCTTCATGGGTCTCTTTCTCCGTTTGCCTTCCTAGGGCCATCGTGAATTCAAATCTTTTGTCTCTCTTCTCTCGGTTTAACTTCCAAGAGAAGTTTTGGATTATTGTCTCCCGACACCCGGTTTTGGTCTTTGGTGTGCTTACTGCACATCAAGCTCATTTTGTTCTGTCTCCCCTAGATTACAAGTACCCAGCCCTCACAGCCTTTGCTGAT
>Ga0307517_10003409_pt1 | contig 24723 bp, 22 predicted proteins | sample 23_EM_MG_FD_194515 | JGI IMG/M metagenome (GOLD analysis project Ga0307517, IMG submission 194515) | Populus trichocarpa ectomycorrhiza microbial communities from riparian zone in the Pacific Northwest, United States - 23_EM | ecosystem: Host-associated > Plants > Roots > Unclassified | place... | reverse complement strand
CCGTAACCTAAGCGAGGATTGCGACCGTAGAGTAAATCGCAGGAGGGAGAGAGGCAGGTGGGCGAGCGGAGCCACCGGGCAGAGGGGATGCCAGCCAACGATGATGAGCAGTAGGGTGCCAGCCGGTAATTAGCAGTAGGGTGCCAGCCGGTGGAGGGGCAGCAGTAGGGTGCCAGCCGGGGATTTGGATTAGCAGTAAGGTGCCAGCTTATGGGGCAGTACGGTGCCAGCGGACGGAACCGGGAGGGGGGTAGAGGAAGGATCGCGAACGGGCTAGCCACAACCGACTAACGGGCCATAGCAAGGGCTTTTGGGACGACAGCGAAACCGAGGGAGACCGTGATGTTACTAACCGAAGCTTTCCCCATCAGAGGTACAAGCCCAGCAGAACCGAAGCCTTACTTCGACCGAGAGTCCGGACGCCATATCGCCCACCGTGAACGAAGCGAGAAGCTTTCCGACCGTGCAAAATGCTAAGCGTGGTGCAAAGCAAGTCCGGGGTAAGGGGGAGAACCGAACTTCATGAGCGGTTGTCAACGATGAACGGCAACAAGAACCCCAAGGAGGGGAGGCATGCGTGCCCCAGGAGAGGAGGGTAGATGGCTTAACGTCAACTCCTAGGCAGTAGCCATCGTGGGAGAAGAGAGGTGGGTGGGGGAGGGTGACAATGATTTCCCGTGGTGTTGAGATTTCAATCGCCGGAGGTGGAGGAGAGAAGGTTCGTGTCCTATCTCTTGGTCGGAACCAAGCACCTTATATAGGCATCTTCCCACAACCCTAACCCTGGTGACTCGTCACCATGCATAGCACAGCCCCCATGACTAATAATTAGTCATGGTGCGAAATCCATCAGCTGATTCTTACGAATCAACTGCGTCCATCCTCTTTACTCGATCCAAACCAATAACCTCGATCATGCGCTCAAGTGAGTCGCATGTGTGAAACCCATGACTCGCAAGTGCGCAGTCATGTGCAAAATCATTACATCATATGACGTCACGATCGTGACGTCATGAAACCATTAACCAATCATAATCAAACAATGACTCGCAAGTGCGCAGTCATGTGAAAGCTATGAGTCAAATGACGTCATAGTGAAAAACCCCAACATACCTTATGACTAATAAGTATTAGTCATGTGAAATCTGCCTTGCTTAGTGGCGATTTGTGACACTGTGTTTGATTTTTCCCATGAAGAGGTGAAGCAGGCGGTTGTTGTGACTTATAGGTTTTTTTCTCTTCATAGCTCGCGTTGCATAAGGCTTTTTGTACCTAAAACAAATAACGCATGATTACCAAAAAAAACAAAAAAAGAATTCTGCAAGATAGGATCTTCACACAATCATTAATGTAATACAATACTTGGGCACTGGGGCACATGCAAAGCCCTTTGACAATCACCTTCCTGTTGTGCAAGATATATCATCCTTTTACTCTTCTTCTTACATCAATCCCTGAGGCTTGAAATTCAACCCCTAGTCCTTTAGCGATAAGACTCTGTACTGCCGGTCTCATGATAATATGACCTTTCTCCTATGAGACTATGATGATAGTCAACGATATTGATAAGGCACTACAATTAGTCATTTCCCATTAAACCAAGCACCTACAAGAATGTGTTTATTACAGGAGCAAATGATTGGAACTCGTAAGTTTTGCATAACTGTGGTAATTTATCCACAGCATCACTGGCAGCTATTCCTATTAATCTACTAATATCAGAATCCAGAGAAGGGATAATCGCTGGAGATTTCATGCCATACTTGCTGGCCAACCAAAAGTTCCTATTGGAGAAGACATGAGAAGCACGGAGAACAAAGCACTGTAGCAGATACTAGGTTTGGATGAACTTTATATTAAGAATATGAGGAGTCAACCCCGCGTTTGAAATCATGGTGCCCTAAATATAGAACGGTCACCCACATGCCTTGGGGGAAATGAAAAGAAGTTCAAGTCATAGCAAAAGATACTAGCCTCACAGCAAAAGAATGTGGATGAATAGGCTTCGTTACGGGGCCCCGTTTCCAAGGAGCGGGTACAAGATAACCTAGGTTATTCTGATTAACTGGCCGAAAAAATCATCCAAATCGGACCAGAACTGACAGAGATAGAGCTCTTTGAAGTTAGACAACTTCAAAGAACCCTATCTTACTCAGTTTTGGTCCGATTTGGACGATTCTTTTTTTAATCTGCAGTTAATAACCTGCTCTTGGCGCCCCGTTTGTCAGAAACGGGGCCCTGTAACGAACACTATGGATGAACTTAAGACGCAAGTACTGAAATTGCAAATTCCATCTGAGGGGTAGAAAGTTGAACATGTGGGAAACTATTTCCTCTGTACATTTATGTGTAACATTCTTAAAAGGTTAGCCAATTTGGACCAAAAAGTTATTTGGTGTTACAAATTTTGACTTAGCTAATTTGTTTTCACATGACAAATCAGTTATTAGTTATCACCTGTTTCGTCTTCATGCTGTGCAGTTATTTCACTCATAGGATTTCATATGGCCATGAAATTGAGAGTTATATTTATGTTATGATTGGTTAGTGACTGACGATTGAGAGTTACATAATGTTATGAGTTTCGCACATGACTCACATTATGAGTAATGGCTTTCATGAATGTGACTGATTCCACCAAATGATTAGGTTTATCAGTTTAAGGTATGTTGCACAGTGACTCATAAGAGTCAGCTGGAGAATCTCACACCATAACTCACTATGACTTATAGGGATTGTGTGACTCAGAGGTATGAGTCACCAGGGTTAGGGTTGTGTGCATGGGCACCTATAAATATAGCTTGGGTCCCAGTTGTAAATAAATCTTCATGCCATCATCGAAGTAATATAACACTTGGGCACAGGGGCATGGGCCAACCTCTTTGACAATGACCTTCCCATGGTTCAAAATATACAATCCTTTTACTCTACCTATTACAATTAACCTTTTGGTGTGAACACAAGTCCCTAGTCCTCTCACAATAGGACTTTGTACCTCTAGGTCTTATAAGGATAAGACCTTCCTACAACAAGACTATGATGATAGTCTACAATTACGATATACAACTACAATTATTCGTTACCTGTTAACCAATCATCTACAAGAATGTTTATGTTACATTTGGGAAGAAAATCTCACAGCACATCTAAGCGATGTCCATGTTGGTCCAACACTATTTATATCATCTGGGAGGGGGGGGTACTGGAGGCTAGTAAGAAATGATCCCGATCCTTTCAACGTACTTTATGGGCTAGACCATCAGCTGGTCTTAAAATTAGTAAGTAATACATGGTATACTTGAAAATTTTTGACTAACTTGTTCAGAGCACCAGCAGACACTTGAAATTATAAATGCTAATGCTGATATTTTGGATAATCCAAAATCTATCACAGTGAAACCAGATAAGTCCTTCATGAATATTATTGAACTTCTGGAGCAGTTGGGCAATGATGAGGGGCAGGAGGATGTTGGGGCAGAGGCATATCAATTATTTTGGGACGTTCATCAACCAGAGGTTCCAGAAGACGACTGAGGGCTATGGGAAGCAGACGGGAATTGAGTTTGGAGCGCTGGCTGACCAGTTCCCGGTTACTTTTCGTGGAGGGGCAGCGTGGGATACACCTCCATCAAGGGTAGCTTTCTTTTTCTGGTTTGAACTTTTGTTATATCTGGCCCATAGACTTGCTGTTCCATGACCCTGTAGACTAGCTTCTACTTAAATTCTTTCAATCCACACCTCCATCGTTGATATCTACACCACCCTAATTTTTAATTCACCCTTTTTGAGTTAGCTATGGTGGGTATGCTAGTGATACTCGAGTACTGATAAGATAACTCTACTTCCAAGCCCCCACCACCACTCTTCCGAAAACAATTCATAAAAGGGAAAGTCCACAGCTTCACTCGTTCTACACCACCACCACAAACAACCCAAGAAACAAGGCCACAACCTCATACACGAAAATGGGGAAGAGCAAACTTGTCTGTTCTTCCTTTCTCTCCCTTCCCAGATGGCAATTGCGCAATCAACAGCTAATGTAACGGCATAGAAAACTGCCCTACTCAGGCAGCAAGGCCGCGACCCTGTCCGCGAAAGGCAAATAAAGATATCTCGGCAGCGACAAAATGGCTTACGCAGGCAGAACGGCGATGAGGAGCAGGGTTCAGAGAGCAGTAAGGCGCCTGAATTGGTTGGGACAAGTATGGTACTTTGGCATCGGAGGAGGGCTTGAGGTCTGCTATGAAGAAGACAGAGGGGAAGCTTGCCGAGCCTGATTTTGTCGAGGAGGAGGAAGCCCGTGACTCAGATTCCACCAGCGGTGGCGAAGAAGCAGAGGTCTCCAACATCCCCTTCTCCGACATCTCCGCCTCAGACCTAGACTGAGACACGGACCACCCCCCGCAGCAAAAACTAACCACAATCAACACTCTCGACCTCACTGCCTCCCTAGCATGTATATCCCTCTAGCACACCCTCCTCATCTCCGAAACGCTGCACATAACCACCCGGAACCCACCGTCATCCCAGACATCCACGACGACCCAACCTTGAGCTCGCATTCTACAGGCAAGCCCACAGCGCGGTCAACAAGTGTCGCGCCACGATCCTGGCGGAGGGTGGACGGTGCAGTCGGTCGATGGACTACTTCGCTGAGATGCTGAAAGACGACGAGAACATGGGGAAGATACGGCAGAAGCTACTAGATGAAGCGGCGGGGGAGCGCATGGCGCGGGAGGCGCGCAAGCAGCGGGGGAAGAAGGTGCAGGTAGCGAAGTTGCAGGAGCGGGAGAGGGGGAAGGAGGTGTTGGAGGGGGTTGAGGTTTTGAAGAGGAGTATGTTCCCTTTCCCATGACTTTCATTACCGGATGAGTGATAATTGATGGGTGAGTAAATGTAGAAAGACAAGGCGTGGAATTAGAAGCAACCACTGAGGCAGATATGTTTAGTGTAGCCCTCGAAGAGGTTGCCAAGGGCCGTCGCGGTACCACTGGGGGTGACATCAACCACAAGTGCCAGAAGAAGGATCAAAAGTACGGCTTTGGCGGTAGGGAGAAGTTTGCGAAGAGTACCGATACCAAATCCTCTGGTGACCTTTTTGGCTTCTCGGATAAGAAGAACAAGGCTCAATTCACTAGCATCAAGGTGAAGCCGGCTATGAGGCTAGGTAAGTGCAAGCGTGCCGGTAGCAGCGGCGGTCGGAGGAGGCAGATAGATAACGGATAGACGGATGAACGGATGGATAATTAATTGTACAGCGTCCCGGCTTGCGGATTTTGAATTAAAAAAGTTAGAATAGAACAGAATTGTATATTCTCTCAATGGAACAATTAGGGAAGAGGCTCAAGTCCTCACTGAACCGCCTCTCTCCTACCCTCTACGAAAATCCAATTTTACAAACCCAAATGCCACACAATCAAGAGGGGAGCACTACTACCCCGGGGGCAAGAAAGCCGCTAACAAAACCCCCGTGAACAAGAGCGTAACAAACTATCCACCGCACAATCCACTTAGCACGGGCATCACCAGCACAAATCATGCACGCAACCCACCAGGACTAGAACACGCTCACGCTACCCAACCGTGTGATGATCATTACGTGGTATGCCGGGAGCGCCATGGCAGCTAGCAACACCTGGGGGATAGCCAATTTCCCACCAACGGGCCCAGCGCCGCCGTAGATAGCCTATATACCGGGGCAGATGAGGACGATCAGCACCGACATCGCGAGGAGGAATAGCGGGATGTTGGAGATTGTCCAATATCGGAAGATGCCCACGTTCCTGGCTTAGTTAATCTCGGGCCAGAAAGTGGGAGGAGGAAGACTGGAAAACGGACCAATACCGCTCTTGAACAAAGAGGTAAATGCCAGGAACAGTGTCATCATACCAACTCTTAACCTCCCCCGCACCCGCATCAGTAAGACAGTACCTCCCGTAAGCAACCCGCTGCGGAAACGCCAATCCCCAACACAACCTACCTCCCCACCCCCCCACCTCTCACTCACCCCTCCCTCCTCCCCAGCCATCAACCTCCAACCAACTCTCCAAAAATCCAGCGGAAACACGGCACCGTTCGACCGCCCATTACTTCACACCATGGTGGCTAAGAACACGCATGTGTCGGCGACAACCGCGAAGCCATGCACGTAGCGGTACAATCCCGAGGAGGTCAGGAGTGCAAACAACAACTCGTTGAACGGAGATGAAAGGAACAGCCCAGCGGGTGAAATGGCGTGCAGGGGCGCCGCTAAGTTACCAGTGGTAATTTTTATTTAAAGGGGAGACTTCGCGAGTAAAAGCGTAGAGGACTGCTGTTGACAGCGCTTGCGCGAGGTCGGCCCGGAGGAGGGCAGAGATGGCGTAATCATAGGGCTATGGTAGATCTAATGTATCATACCATACCCCAGGTAGCAGCGAGACACCCGGGAGAAGCGAGACCGGGTAACCCAGTGGTAACGGGGGGGAAAAGGCAACTACGTTGCCAAGGAATTATCCGTCTTCAACCACCAAAGCATTTTCAACCACCAGTGTAATGAGAATTATGGCTTTATTAGGTGATAGATTGCGTGATTCTCTATGCACTAATAGAGAGAAAATATAATTATCTCAAGCTTTCATAGAGACAGAAGCGCCTAAAATGTTTAAAATTTTCGTGGAAAAAAGATAAATGTCCACAATAGGTTAATTACAGTTAACTTCCATAGAGAGGACAGTTAATGAATATTTTCTAGTACCTTAACCTGTAAGTGAAGATAGTCTTGGCAAATTAACCCACCGTTACCCAAGAATGAACATCCACCCCTGACAGCTACCGCGGGCTTCCCCGTTCCGTCAAGGCGTGGACATGGTGGATACAAGTATATATACTTGTATTCTCATCGCGTATTCGGAATCTGGTCCCTACAACGTGTCTCAAAGTGAGTTAAAATTGGTACTAGAGTATGAATGGGGGGGGGGAATCGGAAAAAATGATTAGCAACAAAATGGGCTTGTGAGATATTAGAAAGCTGGATGGTTTAAAGAAGAAAATACCTGTACTCCACTACACCGTCGTCTAAACTTATCTATTTGCTGCACAGTTCGCTAAGGCGAGTTCTGAATGGATATGCAACGACTTGTGCAACAGCCCAGGTTTAAGATCTTTCGCAACCTGATCATTTTCATCCCTGCACCAGTAGAGACACCAATCATGACAACCAAAAACAAGCCTTAATAATACCAGATTCCGAATACGCGATGAAAATACAAGTACAAGTACCCTATCACAGGCGCGGGTGATCGGCCACGAGGATTAGTAGGGATTTGGGGAAGTGAACTGCGTGCTTCTAACATCACCTAAAGAAATTTCTCTAGATCAATTTCTACTATGCAATTTACTGTGTATTTACACTTTGAATGTTTTTCATGTTTTTTGGCTAAATGTTACAAGTAGCGGGGTGGGTAGGCGGGTGCGGTTGGCATGGCCGAAGTTTTTGGGGTTGCCTCGTGCGCGGCTACTTTTGTGGGGGACAATGCTGAAATAGGGTAAGGTTAAAATCAAAAAAATGAAGAAAAACAAAGGGTGGTGTCAGAGCGGCTTACCAGGGGTGGTAGCCAGACTGCTGTGGATGGCCGTTCGACAGAACTACTGCGCGCAACTACTCGAGTACATAATCGGCAGGAACCTTGGCACGGTTAGGGAAAACAGTGGCACAAGGGCGTCGAAATAAAGTTTGTGGCTGAAGCAAGCATCCAATCGGTGAAAAAGGATGGAACACCGCCTTATACGAGCCTCATCTTGGCAGTACTGAGTAGAGTGGGAAGCAGCTGTCGTCTGTTGCGAAGGATACAGGCGGGCCACCCTGTGGCAACACTGGTTACACAAGAGCGGGCACTAGGAATTTTGCTGCGATACCACTGCGAGTGTCGGGGTGGAAATTTTAAACATGCCTACCTCGGGAGCAATGGCCTTCCCATATTTTTCCTTCCACCTCACAGGAGCTCCCTTTTATCTAATCAGATGATTTCGGCTCCCCCTCCCGTACGGAAACAATGAGTACGAGTACGAGTACAGTAGTATCCCCTTACTTCATTTAGGGCGCTGGAAGCACATCAATCTGGGCTGCGCGTCACTCATTATCTTAGATTTTAAACAAAAATTAATCTAACATTTCAGCTCCCACCTTATTACATATTATTCCATCCACTTCCACCTCGGCTCTTACGAGGAAGGGCTTCCATGGCCGGTACCTTGCGGGATTTGCATCGGCAACCGTTAAGGGAGTTTCACAAACAACACAGCAATACGCCACAAGACTAGAAACTGATAAACCAAAAACGGCCATCATGGAGACAACCGGGGCAGACCAAGCAGACATTTTTAACACTCTGCCCCCCCGCGCTTGAGTCAGAGAGCGTCCATTTCTCTGACGGCGGAATCCAAATGCTATTTAGTACAAAGAAGTGCAAGAGCAGAAAAAATTTATAGCATACCTCCAGATTTTGGATAACGCCATTCTTGGAGACATCGAGCCTCGATATCCGGACGCCGCTGACGAGTACGTTGCTGCCCTGCCGAGTAATACGCAATGAGCCGCCACTACTCGTGGCTAAGCAAAGTCTATCCCTCATATCGGGCATGTATGAAAGGCCGTCGTTGATGAGCCGGTTTAGATCGGCCGACCCCGGTAGATTTGCCGGGTCCAGCACAGAGTCCTGCACAGCGAAGATTGTCGCCATATGTTTCGACGATAGCTGTGTCAACAGATCCGCATTCTGCAATGCTGCCGACCATGAGCGGCTACTGGTATTAAGAAAGACGGTTTCGGGCGCCTGTGGAAGGGTAAAGAATCTTTTTAACAATGTCAGTCTACATCAGTCGTACCGGTTACGAGTGGTGCACCTACCCGTTACATGTATTGATGAATGCTAAGAAACCTCGTTTGTATGGTGGAAAACCCCTAGTTCCTGTATATGGGGTGCGCCCGACTTTTGCCTACCCTCTAGTACATACGTCTTGCCTTCGCAGCAGCCAGTAAACTCATGCTTGTCCTCCGCATACTAATAACCCCCTTCCTGGCATCTATTTAACCTCCTTTCTGTTTTCACTTAGTTCCGCCCCCATCGGAATCGCCCACAATCCTGATCATAATTTCATCATACCTGGACCTTTCTCTACCGTCTCCTCCGTTCTCGCGGTGCTACTTTTACTGCTGGTGCCGGAGGCGTTTCTGAGCGCAGCGGCCCTCCCTCCCCTCCCCTCTACCTCACTCACAGGCGAATTTCATCCAACGCTTTCCTCGGCACTACCCGTACTATCCTCGTCTTCATCGGAGGAACCAATTATGATCACTGCACGTTCATCGACATCACCCTAGCCCCTCTTCAATCTCCTACACCCTCCCCTCGTCAATGACTCCCCAGTGCCAGCGCGGACATGCTCCCCCTCAAAAGTGGTAATTGGCCTGCGCTCCAGCAACATTGGCGAAGAAGCTCCCCCTGATCCTGCGAGTGTGTCATCTGGAGCTTGGTGTAGGCATGTTCTAAATCGAGTAGGAGACCGGTATCGTTGGTTATTTGGTTGGAGATCTGGTTGAGAGCAACCGGGGGAGAAGAGGCCAGTCGTCCAGAAGCGGATTGCAGGAATGCAGATCTCTGCATGTGAGGTAATGCGGTGTTTCAGATTGGTGAAGGCGGCCGCCTCCCCGGAGGCCCGAGGCTGCCATGACGCGAAGAGGAAGAGGCAGGGTCATTCTAAGAGGCTTGAGTGGCTCGCTGCGGGGCGGGCGGGATAACCGAAGGGAGGACAGCAAAATGGGAGGCATCATTGTGGGTAAGGTTTCCAGGCTTACCAGGATCCTGAAGCAATTTCAGGGCACTAATCAAGAAGGACATGGAATTCCGATGAGGCGTGCCATTAGAGCTGGACCAAACAAGATATCCGGTCGAGCTTCGCCGGCTTGGCTCTCCTACCGCATCGGTCGAGGATCGATCCGGAGGAAAATGCTATGCGGCAGCTGTGAGGAAGTAGATGGGAGTGCGGTTCGGGGAAGAGGTTCGGCTATTCAGCGGGGGGGAAGCGGGACAGTGGACCGTTGGGATAGTGTTGCGATAAGGTGAAGAGAAAGTTTTTCACCCCACCAAAGGTGTCATGTGGTTTCGTGGTGTAGTTGGTCGGCTTATCAGGGCCTATGACGGGTGGTCACGTGGGACGATTACCGCCAAAAATTGAAAGGGACACTAACCACAACGCCACTGAGAAGGCACGCACATCATCGTCTAGCCGAATGTCGGTTCCAGATCACCCATCATCCCCTTACCGCAGATCAATACCCCAACAACCCTACCAACTCGCTTCAAATCTTACCTGAAACCAACCTCCCAAACACCAATTCCAATCATCCCAGCTGCAAACCCCACCATCAGCGCATATATACCAGTGGGTACCATGGCCAACCCAACCACCAGCACCCCATCAGGTTTTATCGCAAACAGCGAAACCGGGAGGATGTGCTAAAGACGTAGACCGTCGGTCTTGTGCCTCTAAGCGAATTCAAGAAGCGTCGCGTCGAACTAGCGGAACAGCGGGACCGCGAAGCAGCCGAAAAACTACAACCGATTCAGAGCGGCGGCGGGGGCGGAGGACCTGCGAGCTTGTCTCGTGAAGGTAGTGAGGCGCCCACCGGCAGTGGTGGTAAGGGAACTAAGAAGCGCAAGGAGGTGGTCAAGGGAAATTATCATTTGCTTGGGAGGGTGATGGTGATGATGGCACGGATGATGGCGGTTACCCTTCATCCACCGACCCGACAACGTCTAATAGTGAGGATAACAATAGGAGTGGCGAGGTGAACGAGATAACGAAGCGGAAGGTTAATCCAAAACTGGAACTACCGGCTCCGAAGGTCTTGACGAAGAATCCACTTTTGAGGGAGGCTCAGGAACGTGAGACTCTGAGGAGGGAGTTTTTGGGTTTGCAGGAAAAGATTAAGAATGAAAAGATCAATATTCCGTTCATTTTTTATGATGGTAGGTGTCGTGCATGCTCCAATTTCTGGAGTTGACATACGGCTAACACCCACTAGGCACTAATGTTGCTCCGTCCACCGAAGAGGGAGTGATGGTTAAGAAAGGCGAGGCGGTATGGCTCTTTCTCGAACGTGCTAGGAGAATGTCTGAACGCTGTGAGTGGTTCAGCGTTTCGGTCGATGATTTACTGATTGTTCGCGGTGAACTGATAATACCTCACGTATTTCTTCCACCCCTTCCTCTCTTGTCGCAAACACTAACTTGGAATTCTACAGTTTTATCGTCAATCGCACGATGGGGCCCCGAAAAACGCGGGCCCCCGGCCCAATTCCCCACCCCGCCCCGCCCTGTAACGAACTCTAATTATTGTTTGATTTCCCGTCATCTCTATCGCTCACCTGCCAAACCTGCGCTCCGAATCCCTGCCGAGATGATCCTACAATGACAAAAGTGGTGGATCGCCGCTGGTACGAAGGGAATAAGTACATATTCCCAGTGAGCGTGCGGACGGAATTTGATCCCACTAAGGATTAGTCGATCATCGTTCGGCGGGATATGGGTGGGAATGCATTTTTTTCGGTTTAGCCTCCTTCTTGGCAGTCTGCTCTGGCTGCTCCCGGGTTAGAGATGGTATAATGTACTATCAGGAGGTTCTTCTGAAAAATATGGTATGGTACTGGATATGATATTTGCTTCTTTTTTCCTACCTTTCGCTTGTTTGCTAACATGGAATACGGGACCTAGACTAATGGTTGACTCCGATGTAAAATCCTTCGTATGTTTTGTTGCTAGGAGAAATTCAATGAGACTGATGATTGGGTGCTTTATCCCATTTCAAGTGCACGTACATGTCGGCGCTAACCTCGACGCCGCACATGCTCGAAGAATGAAAGTTTGAATTTCCACAATCTCATCTATTCTTTTCTTTTCTGAACACCGAAACCGACAATTGTTCTCCTGATCGCCACAACTACTTGCTCGTTTGACCGAAATACCACCTTAGGATGAATGGCTTTATCCTCCCATGTAACGATCTCCGATGTTGTGCCCGCGCCAGTGTGACTACCTGCAGGTAATTACCTACCTGATTTTATTGAATAAACCCATCACACTGCTCGGGGGTGTCAGTAAAAATCGGAAAACAACCTCCTTGTCCTGACAGAAATATACACTCTTGCCGGATAAGCGCGGGTTGTCTTCCGCTTCTTTACTAAACTCCCGAGCGTGTTCACCCCACTCTTGGAGGACCTATTCCTCAGTAGCCCTTAAGTTGACCATCTTTTCCTCACTTCCTACAGTCATATTTACTGCCTCCCATGTGCTGCCGCTCTACAGCTTACCCAACCCCCTCCGAACTGTCTGCGAACCGGTCCAGCCTGCGGTATATCACTTTCCAAGCCGGACGACGCAGTAACCGCAGTTTGCAAACAAAGCGACGACTACAAGACTAGTGTTCTCAGTGGACTCAGTCCGAGTCTCATAATAGAAATCTGCACTCGTGGGCTCGCCTTCAGGACATATCAAGTGATCCAGGAAATGTCTGTGTTAGCTCCCTCCCTAGAGTAAGACGAGGAGTTGACCATGGCATAGAATTTATCAACAACATCTCGCAATGTCCTTACGAACACGGAGAACCGAAATTCAAGAGGAGAATGAGAAGATTATATTCGTGATGCTAATCCTGAAATCTCTACCCTACAGAATAAGATTGCCGGGATGGGGGTTGTTGAAGATAAATTGAGAAGGAAGAACCATGAGTTGATGCAAGGGTGAAGAGAGAAGGCGAAAAGGCAGGCACAAACACAGGTATTCTTGGCTCATATTTACCATTCCCATAACGAGAGACCTTGCGCTAATACTGTACAGGAACTCTATGATAAACTCAAACGCCGGACATTAATATCTCAACTCCAGCAGGCCGCTGCGGATCAGGCTGTTCAGGCCCTGTATATGACCTCTCACCCGCCTTACAACTCCCGGCACTTCCTGGACACCTTACGCAAATCCTTGGGAAACTTTCCTCAACAGATACGGGCGAGCCCGGATCATGAATACATCCTACCCGGTACGAACATCGGGAATAGTCACGGTCAGAACGAGGCTGGTTCTGGTGCAAGAGCTATTTACTCCTTCCAACGGCCTGCAAGGCGGCCTGATAATGGTCCGGGTATGCTCGTTAACGGTAGACGTTTATTCTTTCCATTTGATTCCTCTAACACCCACCTTAAACATTGATTAGATCTGATTCCGTTCCCCTCCACCCCTGTCGCCACCCACGAGTAGCGCCAACCTTGGAATATCCAATCTTCAGCGATGCGATTCCCCTGTGCGCTTAGCGAATACGGTAGACCGCCTTTAAGGGAACTTGACGAGAACGCTCCAGGTGGGCGGATGGCAGACGGAGGCAAGAACAAAAGGCTTGAGGGAGATGAGAATGGGAGCGTTGTTCTTGACTAACATTGGCAAGTTTCTCTCCATGGCGATGGTGATTATGAGGTCTGGACATTGGTTTGGTTAGCTTTCATCCACTACCAGACTTTTCTATTGTATTTTTCGATTAAAAGAGAGGCATCACAAAGATGGGGGGAATTGCAATAGATGGTGTGCTGCCCCAGAATTAGTTTCTGCGGAGGGGGATTCCAATGCTAGTGGGTCCGGAGGTGTGAAATTAAGCACGTCCATCCTGAATTCTAGATAACAAACGTTGCCGTTATTTACAAAGTTCCCGATACTCCAATCTCCCCAGAACCTTTTCCAGTTGATACCAGAGCGAGTATCACCAGCCTGACCACCACCACAAGATGGACGAAATTGGATGTAGTTTTTGACCACCTCACTTGTCTGAGTGGCCCAACGCTCAGCGACCGGTGCTTCCCATTCCGCGGAATGATGTTTCCCATCTTGAGTGGACGGAAACCCACCAACCCTCAATTAATCGTGTAATCAAAAACACAGTGAATTAATCGAGCTCCCTCCTACCAGCGTGACTTCTGGTAGGTTCACTCCCGCACCCACACCACCCCAACTCATGAGACATTTTAGCTCAACTCCCACGGGGGATGGCTTCAGTGACCCCGACAGACCACACCCGCCACGCGATGGAGGGACGGGGCGTGGTTGTGAAGGAATTCGACCGAAGAGTTATAAACACAGGACTCCACCGGGGCCTCATTATAACAATTACACCCACAGATAACTAGTCTCCCAATGGGGCGGCCATGTTTGCGGCAGGACAGCAAATTAGCTGCATGGTGGTCCGCAGGTGATCTTATAGATCCCGCTGGCTTCCGGTGACTCTTGGAGGACTGTCCCCCTAAATTCCCTAAGAGGTAGAAGGAGTGGAAAGGGTGGTAGCGGGAATGGAAATGGGGCCAAGGGAGAGAAGAGTACTAAAAACGCAAAATTAGAAGATTTGCCTGCTGGTTGGGATGTTGCAAACTTTTATCCGATTATTCACTTGATTTGCGTTTGGATACCGGTGGGATTATCTGGCGGCGTTAGTGCCTTTTCTGTTTTTAGGTTTTGTGGGGTTTGGATCGGGGGAGGGTTGCATAATATAAAGCTTTCTTTTCCTTCCTTTTTTGGGGAATTGTGTTTTAGTGAGAAGTAGTGATCAGATAATAATTACTGTAGCTTGGAATGATGCAAGGCTAGCATATTTCTTTGCGCATCCGCCAGATTTACAGTCCAGCGTAAATTTATCACCCGCCATCACAACTGGTCACTCGCCCCGAGTGTCACACCTCCTGTTGAAACATAGTCGCACCCCCTTGTCCTGGATGGCCAAAATCAGGAGTTGACCATCCGGGACTGTGAAGTATCCGGGAGAGCGAAATAGTTGATAAAAATACTGTTTGAAAAAACTGAAAAGCGAGCGATAATTGTGTAGGTATGACTTCCAGCTATTCCACATAAGGTTTAAATGGAGGTAGAGTGGAAAACAAGTGGGAAGAGAGAATTTAAGAAACCCCCCAATACCAAACTTGAATAGAAGTATTTTATCTCAAATGATCAAGGCAAATTATCGACTCAGAGCCCGCCCGATGCCACCAGCAAGACTTGCATACAGAAGCAAAAAGCGGACAACACTACAGAACCTTTGTCTAACACTGCTGCAGATAAATGAGCTCTGTTGTCTACTTTGGGCAGTTGTGATGTGATATTTCAGGATAGGATTGAGAGAAAATCCGGGATACTGAATATATTTTCTATATGCACAGGGGTTAGAGATATCTGAATTTTCATCCGGTCCGGAAACCCTCAAAATCCGGCTATGATTCTAATTAATCCTTGTGTGCTATCTACCCACTTGATTGTCATTTTTTATGGTGATGAAGGTGTGGTGTGTTCAGGAGTGAGGGGGCTGGGTTGCGATACTGTACTCGAGTATGGGGGAACGTTGCGGCGTCAAATGTTCCGTTACTTTTGCTAAGGCACAAAATGACAACTTAGTTTGCATCAAATTAGAGGGGTCTGCAGTAACTGGGCTCACGGCTCCAATCTAGCTGGTAAAGTTTATCTGAAAAAAGAGGCCCGTGGGAGATAAAAGAATATATACGTATTTGCGGCATGAAGAACAAGGGGCAGAAGGAAACAGAGAGCTCTTCCATAGAGAAAATACTAAAGGACAGAAAGAAACAACTGCGTACGCCCCAAATAAACTGGATCAAACAGAAAATGCCTTGGGAAACCCCTCGCTTGACCATCACACTAGGCTTACAAACAGGAGACTGAAGTCACTGTAGGGCGTAATATCCAAAGCCCCTCAATCTTGTAAAAAGAAGGAGAGAAAAGTAATTGGGTCAATTCCAGGACCTTGAAAGGCTTAGTCCTGGCTATACCGACTTAGGATAGGGAATTTTATCAAGACTTCGAGAGGGAACTTGGGAGTATCCAAGTCAAACATAGGGCACCAGACAGCTTCTCACCGGGTAATACTGTATGCGAACAGCACAGAAAGAGGCAGGGGCTGACCACGCGATCACAAACCAACAAGAAGGAAAACCGGTAGACTAATTCCAGAGGGAGCCAATCCTGCTGCCCTTCACACACATGCGAGCCCCCAATTTGGCCACCCTCGCTGACCTCCGCTGGGCCCTTTTCTGCTCCTGTTTGCCTTGGCCGGTTGCGCGACATACATTCCCAGAACGGCTATCTCCAGAATCATGCATTTCTGCGCATTGTCGCATAAGGGCGCTGTGCATGGTAGATCCCAAGCATATGCGAGAGCCAACCCATTTTCGTGTAAAATGAACGAGTATCCTGCCCCATATCGCGGCTATGTGTCCTTCCTGAAAAGTAAAATGGCGTTCGATATTGGCAATACAAAACTCGGCTCCTGTAAAGTTTCCGAATGGCGAAATCATTGCCCATTCCACATCGCCGCAATCCACATGTGGCTGTGTGAGATTGACCAAGCATGCGCTTAGGGAAAAACATTCTGTATTAGACTTACACCATGGCTCCTTATAGCGAGGGAGTAATGCATGAATTGTGTTCTGCATTTCATCACGTTGAGACTTCTCAATTGCGCCCAAAAGGAACCGTTTAAGATAGGAGATGTTGCGGAAGGAGGCGAACAGGTCATGCTGATGGGCACGCACGCGAGCACCAACCTTATTGGTATCAGGTGTGATCACAGGCCCCGCGATTCGTGGCCTCTTTCCATCCACAAGCCCCAATGAAATACCGCGCAGTGCGATTCCGGACGGAAGCAGAGATCAGAGTTTTCAAGCAGCCATTGCTCATACTCTTTGCGCCGGCTGCTATTCGGGACAGAAGGGAGATGGATGCTTGCGTAGTCGGCTACATTTTCCCAGAATTGCCTTTGAACTCTTTTTCTAACCTAGGAAGCGTAAAGGAAGGAATATGGGTCAGAGGATAAAACGAAAAGTCGCTTAAGATGACAGTCAAGAGCTAAATAAAAGCCACCTGGAGGCACTTGGATGGGTAGATAGTTCTCGCTAGTGGTTTCAACTTCTAAGAGAGTGAGATTTTAGAGTTCGGCGAGTTTCGTCGGAGGTGTATAGATATTTATATCGATATTGAAAAAGACTTCCACTATACTCCCTAAAGGCAAGCACACGACATTAGCAACCTCTCTTCTCATACCCACCAACTCCGGCGCTTCGATAAAAATGGCTGATAAGGGATCATCATGTACTTGGGTAGCCAAGCGATAGAAAGGAAAAAAGATTATTCACCTTCAGAGCCCTGAGTAACGCGAAAGGATTCTTGCCCATTCTGCCTCGCTTCCTCACAAGCACCCCTCTCACTGTGTGTCAGGTGCAAGCGGAAATTCAGCCAGTTCTCCAACCAGTGTTCGCAACGGTCTGGGGGCCTGGCGGCCCCACGGGGAAACTGCCAAGAAGACTGGACAGGCCCGGACGACAATTTTCACTCCGTCCCGTCCTGGGACATTTTAGGACCGCAGGCTTGAGCGAGGACCACGGGCCCATCAAGGTGAGACACTATTATGCCATCCTAATACAACCTAATACAAGGACAATAGGGGACGGCGGTGGACTGCGGATCCCCTGACAAATGATGGCGGGGATCTGCGGGGATCTGTCGGGACCTGCCGGTATTTGTGGGGATCTGTCGAGATCTGTGGGGATCTGTGGGGATCTGTCTGGCCTCACACTCAGAGACATTCTGAAAACTGGTTGTGGGTCCCACCGTCCTCCCCATCCTACGGCTATTAGCCCCCGGCAAAATTCTCTCCAGGACTGGACGGACGGACTGCCCCGTTGCGAACACTGCCTCCAAATCTCTGTCGTTCAAGACGGTGCGACGGGTTCCCTTGCTTGCCATCCTCCCGGGGGGGCTGGAGACCTGTGTCGTTTGGCTATTGCATCGAAAGCGTAGTGTCTAACTGAATGGATTCAGGAGGCTGTCCAGGCGCACGCAGGTTATCCGTCGTATAGGGCGGCCGAACAATACGACTGGGCTGACTAGACGGGGTTCATCCGCGAGGGACTTTCCGACGAGCAGGTTTCTTCATCCTATTACAACTGTAAGCTGCGCTGTTTGCAAAAAAGAATAACCTGCAGACAAACCTAGCCTTGACACAAATGCTGACTTTGACGGCTAATCCAAACACGCTTGTATTACACTTGTATTGGTTAAACCATCAGAGATAACCCGTGCGGCAAATAAAATCGTTAGCTGTATGTGATATTTCTTCTCTCACACAATCAACAATTCTAGCTACATGTTAGAAATGACCATCCATTGGGAGTGTGCACAGACTTACCTTGGTCTTTGCACAGTGGATTGAAACAAAAAAAAAGCCCCCTTACAAATGAAACAAACTTGCCCAAATCAACAAGATACTAAGTCACCTCAGGAAGAAATACCACAACGATAGTGGTTCCAACTCCCTTGTTACCAACGATAGGAAACCAGAGGGCAAAGTGACGGTTGAATGGGAAGGTTGAGTCAATGTAGGCAGAGAGCAATAGTTTAACAACGATGCAGAGAACGGTTTGGAGTTGGAACGGAGGAGAGACAAATGGTGCACCCACGGCAGGCAGGGGGTGCAGGTTATATAGGGGCAACTTGAGGTAGAGGGATGGAAGGGTGCTTATAGAAGGACTTGGACAGCCAAAGCAGCCGAGGAGAATACAGTATTGTAAAACAAATAAAGTGTGTGTGTACAGTAGATAGGAATAGTGGGAAAGATGAGAACAGTAAGGCTGGCGGAATAATGGCCGGCGAGCTCTGATTCGGCTGTACTTTAGTCAATTTGGAAAGGCTCTTCCCATGTAGCGTCATGAGTTTGACGAGATTGAACTTCCTTGCAACATATTTACGCAATCTTGGTCCTCGGGATACCACTAGTTTTGCGCTAGTTTTGCGCTGTTTGGTGGGGCGCCTGCGAGGTCAAACTTTGTGAATAGGAAATCATGACGTTACGGCTTAGAGATAATATTATCATATGATTGTTTTTTTCCTTTGGAGTTAGCATCGAAGGGGTCCGGTTAGATAGGTGATGACCCTAGCGAATATATCAGAATGATGCACTACTCGTACTGGCCCCCAGAAAAATCTGTCCCCGAACCTTACCCATCCTAGAGTCGGAAGGCTTCGGGTGGCAACAAGGGATGAGGGGGACGATCGATGTGGCAACGGGTGAACAGTGACCAGTTTAAAAGACGCCATAACACTGCAGCTATCGTACCGTACACCAGGAATGTTGCACCTCCCGGTTGGTTATGATTCTAGCTGCTTCCAGTATCACCAGATAATGCGGTACGTTGAATTGAAAGACACTGCTTACGTGGAATTACAATTGCGTGCTCGTCCCCCTAGCGGAGTTCCGGATGTGCCAAAAAAATGCAGTACTACACCAAATTTTGTATCCGATTGGTTGCAACGCTAAAAGTGAGAGAAAACCGGATGGAACGAAGGGATGGCGGCGGTGCAAAACTGGCGCAGCAGCCATAACAAGCGTTAGTCCGTCGGTCTTCTCTCCCCTCTAGGAGAGAGTCATGGTTGTATTTATGCTATTGATGTGGAAAGGTGCTCTTTGAGCTGGATAATTATTTTTCTCGCAAAATCTGGCAGATTATATTCCACCCCATCCTCCCCTCAACCAACAGGTAACTCTCCTAATTTTGCGTTTTTAGTACTCTTCTTGCCCTTGGCCCCATTTCCATTCCCGCTACCACCCTTTCCACTCCTTCTACCTCTTAGGGAATTTGGATTAGCCTGTAGGGGACAGTCCTCCAAGAGTCATCGGAAGCCATAGGGATCTATAAGATAACCTGCGGACCACCATGCAGCTAATTTGCTGTCCTACAGCCAACATTGCCGCCCCATTGGGAGACTAGTTATCTGTGGGTGTAATTGTTATAATGAGGCCCAAAAAAGGAAAAATCTATCCCCGACCTTCACCTACACGCTGGGAGCACAGTTCAGAACCGCACTTTGCTCACTTCAACAAGTGGTAATGCTTAGGAATGGGGAAATAATGGCTAGGGAGAGACTTTTATTTTGGGTGAGCATATCTAATTCTTCACACTGAAATGCTTAGTGTATGGCCACTAGCGGATACTAGAGCGCAATCGAGCTCTGAAAAAACAAAAAAGACTGGCAGTGAAAACCACAACACTAATTATTTTTTTCAGAGTGCGGAATAGGATGCAAATAGGTTATTCAGTTAAGAAAAAAATAACTGATCGTGTCACTCACACTATCAGTCAACCTTGTAGAAAGTACTGTAACCCAGGTTCGAATCATACTGTAACCCAGGCTCGAATCATGTAACTAACATTCCAGAGACTAAAAAAAAGACTTGGTTCACCATTCATCCCAAGATCACACGTTTCCTTAACATTGAACCTCCAAAACTAAAACATCTCCTGAGACCAAAGAAAAAGGAAAAAATCACAGACCTTACTAGGAGAGGCAAGTTCAATGTGGTAGTACATGGCCCAATCGAGGTATCTGTACTCGTACAAATGGGCAATGGCTCCCAGTACCTGACCGGACTAATAAAAGACACCTATGTGCTTTAACGGAGGTGATAATAGATTCAATGCATAATTTATCATGTATATACTCCAGTACTTACTCAAAGCATTCTACTTTCTATACTGGCCAGCTGCAGATCACAGTAGTGCTAGTCCAGAGGCTGGTGTGGTAAGACCATACCTGATAGGGACGTGCGGTAGCAATTCCGGCAGGGGTGCCAACTCTGGGTGAGGAGACATGACTATTATTGAGATTCAGGACAGCGGTGTTTTTTTTGACTATATTCGAGTTTTTACAATATCCTGGATCCTACTGGACTGGAAACCACCCCCGACAATTCTTGCGGCTCGCTTGTCGCCTTTTATTAGAGTGCAGGTGCTGATAGGGGTGTTAATAACCTTCGAAGCGTAATGATTTCCTCGATACGGGGGACTCAAAAAAAAAAAAAAGGCACTCTCATGGAGGCAAGACCAGAGAAATGTAAATTATTCAGGATGACTGGGAGCCCGAGCTCTGCCTTAGGCTTCTCGTACTTCGAACGATACTAATGGCCGGTTAGAACAACTCATTTCCAATTGGGCAAAGCAGGGGGGTAGCGCTTGGCGAATCAGGGTCGTGTCTCAGAGGATTGTGGAAAAAGGTATATCCGGTTGACGGGCCAGTGAAGGGTCATGACCCATAGACTGCGGTTCCGTGGGCCAGAAGATCGCCATGCTTCCTACACCTCGCGTTCTTTATTTCCCTCCCACCACCCCTGCCCGATCATGCACCCTTATTGCGACCTATTCCTTGGTTGTGACAAACTCCTTCTCGGCGAACTCGGAGTTTGAAACCTGGACACTCGAGATAAGTCATTCGGATACCGTATAATCTCGTGAAATCCACTATCTCCGAGCTGTGACGAATATCCCTGTAAATCGCGACATCAGCCCACGATAGGTTTAGTTTGTCAAGCTAACGAGATCCAACAAGACAGAATGACTCAGGCTATACCGTGTCAGGAAAGCACTAATCCTTCTTGGGGACTTTTGACTGAGAATCTGGAGATTAGGAGCTGATGGAGATAGTGGATTTCACGAGATTTTACGGTATCAGTGAGGAACTTAAGCGCAGCCTCAGCTCTATCGGAGATAGTTTCAGCAAGCGGGTAGTGGTTTTTCATCGCTAACAGCCAACCCTCCGGGACACTCCTGAGATCTTCCTTGACCTCAGCCTTATCCTCAGCCTTCACATCTAGCTTCGACCCCCCTCTTCATCGTCGTTTTGCGCCTTGCCAGCGACAACCCCTTCCTCAGTAGGCTCAGCAACCCCATTGAGAATCTGTGCACGCTTCCGGTAAAGAGGGGTGCGAAATACTTCTTCAGCTGCAAAACCTCCTCCTGAATTCAGCCTTCAACTTAGCGCGTTCCTTTTGAACACCCTTCAAGCCGGAAATACGACGACGGACTGGAGCCGGAAGGGATTCAATATAACCAGACGAGCGTCCGACAAGAGAATCAAGTTTGCGCTGGATCATAGAGGCTGGCTGAGGATTCGAAGCAAGGATCGAAGCAGCCGAAGCGCCGTCAATCCTCTCCGTTATAACCGGGAATTATTTGCAAGAAGTCTCGGGCGAGCGGCAAAATATTATGAATTAAGGGGAGAAGGATACTGCCAAGCGCGGGCTGCTTGAGAGGTGTTTCTACGGTCAGACGTAGAAATGGTGTGTCCTTTACCGTCTCGTTCTGTTATATGCAAGAGATTGCTCTGAAGAGGTCTTGAAGCATTTTATTCTGTTATATAAACTCAATTCTCCCTTTTCATCATCAAACCTTTATATGCTTATTTATTCTCCGCTGTCTCTACTTTTGCTGCCAAATATTTCTGCTACTCGTCATTCGGGCTTTTTCATATTCTAGGCTACCCTCAAGTGAATTAACCTTCTATCTAAATAGCAACCGGTTCCCGTAGTGGTTCATAACATCTACCACACTGGCAATTCAAGACCTTAAGGTTTATTACAAGCCCAATTTCACAAACACCCCGCCTGCCACAATCAGTGGCCCCTTCCTTCAATGGTCCCACCTCAAGATGATCATTGCCATGGATCCTCAGGGTCATTTTGCCCCCTCGTTGTATAATGATTACATAAACAAGGAGAAGGTCGAGATTCTTTCTACTATTGCCATGACAAGAACTCAAGTGAACGTTCTGAAACTAGCATAATGGATGGTTGTCTCAAGATTGACAGAACACTCTGCTTGGACGAGTCTGATGAACTTGGTGTTACGGTATTATGCTCTGGGTAAGGAAAGAGAATTGGAATTTGCACGCTTAGTAACTGTTATCCCACCTTCTCTACTCCCCCTGCTAATTAGCTAAAGACAACCCATCCCCACTTATGCCCACTCATAGCCCCCTGAAGTCTCCAAAACCAAACGCAAAGGTGTGGCAAAGGTGATATTGCTCTCCTGGACTTTCCCGATCAGCAATCCGGCAGCCTTATATTTTCCATCTTCATGGACAAATACACAGGCTCCGGAATCTCCTCTGTTTGCGAAGGTTGTACCCGCATGCCCAATGATGGCGATTTCGTATGTAGCTGCCCCAAGGTCCCAATGTTGAAGCATGATTCTATTAACCTCCCCACGTGTGATCCCTGTTGATCGTCCAATTTTCTCTACTATAGCCCCAGGGTACAAGTCCCCAATTTCTGAGACGAGTTCGTTCCTGTAAAAGTTTCCACCATATCTGCATGATTTTAGAGAAATTAGTAATATTCTATATAACAGCTAGGTATAGTACTCGTAACTAGAGGGAGCCTACCTATCGGAACAACATGTAAAAATGGACCAATCGACCCTTGTGAGCCACGAAACAGACGCGGAGAAATGTGGAAGGCCAAATCTTCGGAGTACTTGATCGTAACGGTGCAACAAATCGGTGTGGCTCCCAAAATGGGAAGCCACAATTACTCCAAGGTTTCCACCGCTAAGAATACCAGTTTTAAGTTGAACATGATGCGGGGGGCTAAGAAAAGGGACGCCAGACGCAGAATCGTGAAAGGTATATTGTTTCACTAATGCCAGGGCTTCGTCCTCCCTTGCCTTGTTAAAATGCAAGCGGTTATCGGGTGGACAGAGTTTCGTATATCGGATCAATTCTTTAAGTCTACCGGTTACTTCGATCGTTGATGGAGAGCAGATGGGTATGCCAACAAGGGGACTGGGAACACAATGCGCAGCCGTAACTCCGTAATATTTGTCTGGTTCCTGGTCCGAGCTTAGTTTTAAAAACCCACCAAAACTTCCGGCCCCGTCAATGCTTCCTGCTCTCTGGTTAGATATTGATTCAAATACAGTATCAACTTGAATAAGAGCAATACAGGTCCGGATGTCTGACTTTCCTACTCGAGTATTTTAGCAGAAATGGGAGTGTACCATATGTTACTTAGTGAGGAAAGTCAGACATCCTAATACGTGTTTGTTTTTTATTCAAGTTAATACTGTAAAGGGTTTCTGTGGAAGGACTTGCATACTTTCAATTCCAACGGAGCACGCTTCAAGGGTCAATTTCTCCAGATCGGCGATTGGGCCTACAGCCCATGCGTTTTCTAACTCGTTGGTAGAAAGAACAGAGTCGTCGCGAAGCAAGATCGGAATGTTGTTTGGACTGGGTGGAAGAATAAACTGCACAATTTCATTGTCTGAATGTGGTATTCCAAAGATAAAAGTCGGAACAACTGGTCCACCACGATCCTGAACACCTGCCAAGATGCCATAGGCATCCTGGATATTCAATTGATAGAGGACCTTAGTGATGAAATTAGAAATGTCGGCAACATCAATCTCAAGAGTTTGCGGTAGAGGCATGATCGCGGCCCCGCTCATCCCATCCTCCATTACGGCCTTGCTACACACTAGCTGATTCAAGGTTTCCTTAATGTGATATGTAACTGGCCTGTGGTCCGAATCCCTATTTCAGTCATACTCAATTAGCGTCTGCTTTGATATAATGGGCAAGAATTCTTAAAAAAAAAAAGTGGGTATCCTATATGGCATACACATACCATAAGGTCTTCGAGACCCTTGGCATGTGTCGGTTCATGGCTTGGGGGAGCATGGATAAGTGGGGGTATTTTCTGATTTGAAAGAGTGAGCTGCAATGAAATTGAAACAAAAAAATGTGATAGGGGACTGCCTGAATTCTACCTACAATGGCTGTAAGGGGGGGGGGGGGGGGGGGGGTTTTTACATGGGAA
>Ga0307517_10003408_pt1 | contig 24730 bp, 29 predicted proteins | sample 23_EM_MG_FD_194515 | JGI IMG/M metagenome (GOLD analysis project Ga0307517, IMG submission 194515) | Populus trichocarpa ectomycorrhiza microbial communities from riparian zone in the Pacific Northwest, United States - 23_EM | ecosystem: Host-associated > Plants > Roots > Unclassified | place... | reverse complement strand
CCCCGTCTGTCGAGAAACTTCTTACATTGGACGTCATCATCCCTTCATATCGTGTCGATCCCAGGTTCCTTGATCCCATCTTGCGGCTGCGCCCTCCAGAGACGTGCTCCGTTATGTTCATAATCATCGTCGACGATCCAAACTCCCCCTCGATAGATCTTCTACAACAGAAGTACGGCGCCGATCCATTTGTTCGCATCCGTGTGAACAAGGCTAACCTCGGTGCTTCGGCCTCGCGAAATCGTGGTATGAAGGAGTCGGCTGCCGATTGGGTTCATTTCCTCGACGACGATGTAACTCCTGATGAAGACTTGTTGGTCCAAACGGCGAAGGTCATTCGAGAACAGCCTAACGCTGTTGGATTCGCTGGAACTTCTAAGTTCCCCACCACTCGCAACATATTCACCACTGCAATACACCTTGCTGACGTCACCTACTTTTGGGACATCGCGCGAAAGAGACCGGAGGACACGGACCTTCCATGGGGAGTGACCGCGAATTTGATCGCTAGACGAAACCCGGATGGCATCGACTTCGATCTGATCTTCCCCAAGACCGGTGGAGGAGAGGATATTGACTTCTGTCGAAGGAAGAGGGATTGGATGGTTGCAAGGAGTGGTAAGGGGAGTGAAGGGTTCCGTGCCGCTCAGGACGTTGTCGTCACTCACCCTTGGTGGAACAACGGACAGCCTTCCTTCTGGAGGTTTCATGGATGGGGAAGGGGGGACGGGGCCCTGGTCAAACTGTACCCGCAGTTTCGTTATCGGGACTTCGCTCCAAGCAGTGGCGAGACTCTTCTCCTCTGCCTTCTCGCGTTTTTCTTTGGTCTCCTCGCCCCCCTCGACCCTCACCTCCGAAGGGAATGCATCTCCCTCTCACTCTGCGGAGCGGTTGCTGTGGCCTTGGCAAACGTGTCTCATTCGATCTACAAGGCGGCTTTTCCGGACTACGACCACTGGGAGTTCCAGGTGTGCACTGTCACTGGCCCCAAATATGCCGTTGCGGTTGTTGTGAGCGCCTTCATTAGGGTGATTAGTGAGGTTGGGAGGACTGTGGGGGTGTTGGAGAGGGGTGAAATTAGGTACCTCGGCAGGAGGTTCGACTGGTTCACGGGTAGAGGTGGCAGGGATCCCATCGACAACGAACGCAGAGGCTCTCTAAAGCGTTTTGCTCTCTTCATTACCTTCACCATATGGCTTCGAGATTTGCAGCTGGCAGTCGGGCGTGCTTTTTTCTCTTCTTTGGACTCTTGATTGTAGCACGATGGAATGTGTGTAGTAGATACTCAGTGACGAGCGTTGTGGCAATTAGATTCTCTTCGACCACTTCGCCACCTGCCGTTCTTACTGGGAGAGTATGCCGGTTGCCTTGCATTTAGGGACCAATCACACCGCCCTGGTTGCCTCAAAAGGCTCCGAGCGTCACGACCGAAGTCACGATCGCTTCCGTCGTCACGTGCCGGGGGAGGTCCTGACCACCCGTTCCTCCGACTGCTCCGGTATGAAGGCTCGTGAGCTCCAGTTTATGCTATTTCTGACTTATGTTTGCAGCAATTAGTGCACAATGAGTTGGCTATCCCAAAATGCGCTTAAGAGGACGTATGGTTTTGTACGCAAATGGCAGACTCCGCCGTCCTCATCACTGGCGACTTTGAGCACACCGAAGTCATCACTGGCATGCCGATGCCTAGCTCTCCGCGCCATGTCCTCTTACACCACGGGCAAACGGCTAATCGACAACGATATCCCCTTCAGAGTCGCTCGCCTCGTTGACCCCGAATCCAACTCCCTCCACCCCCTCGCTCCCCTCCAATTCATCCTCAACTCGATCGACCGTAAAACCCACCACATAGAACTCGTGGCGGATGCGCCGGATCCTATCGTCAAGATCGTGGATACGAAACAGGCGAGGGAGAAGTACAAGGAGGCAAAGAAACGCGGTCAGGCGGCTGCGAGAGCTCAAGTGCGCAAGGAGGTTCAGGTTACTTGGGCCGTCGCTGCGGGAGATTTGGCTCATAAACTGGAAAAAGTTCGGCGAGAACTAGTGGGGGGCAGAAAGGTGGTCCTGATATTTACCAGTAGGAAGGGACAGGTGGTGCCTACGAAACAGGAGATGGATACCCGACTTAAGGATGTCTTGGAAACCCTCGCAGACGCAGGGAAGGAATACCTTCCTAGGGAACAGCGGGGGAACATGGCCACTTTGCACCTCAAACCACCGAAACAATCGTAGCGCTCACGTTCACGGCCGACTAGATAATATTCTGCATGTAACAAGTATTAATTATACCCGCGTCGGACACGTCTACGGGGTTTTCCACGAGGGACAGGTAAACCGCGAGTTTTGAGGACCGGAATGCGGTGAGGGTTTTGCCGGGGAAGAGGGAGTGGGCCAGGACGAACTGGTCGCAAGGGCTCGGAATCCCCGATGTCCATGCCAGAGATGCGACCAACGAGTAGGAACCGGAGGCCCTCCGGCACCTTGTAACCGTATTTGTGCATCTCTGCGACTATCTCCGCCAACATGGGGTGCCAATGAACAGTGGTCGCCCCCCTCCTCGCAAATCTATCGCTCGCAACCTTCTCCAGCCACCTCCAATAGCTCTTGCGGTTTTTCATTGGCCTCGCGTACCCCAGGGCACGCCTTCCGTACAGGTCAAGGAGAGCGTTGAAGTAGCGTTCGTCCGGGATGAATTTCCCCAGGGCAGGCGGCACTAGACCGAGGACATCATCCCTCCCCTTCATGGCTTCCAGAAACGAACGGCGGACCTGCACTGTACGGAATATCTGCTTGCCCATAGCCATTGCAGAAGCGATCCTCGTGTCAGATCCGTTTCTCCTCAGAGATACAGTAACTTTCCCGACTCTGCTCTCTCTGGAATACAATTGGATCATGCACGTGTAGGCGTGGATGGGTAGGAGCCACGGTTCATTCCCATTCGCCCAACTGGCCTTTTCCGCTGCGGCAGCCAACCTCCAAACCCGTTCTGCTGAAATGATCCTGCCGCCCTTAACCAGAGCATTAAGAACAGTGGTGAAGAAATACGGCCCATATAACCCCGCGCGGCGACCACATTCCTCAATAGGAATTCTTGAGCCGTCTTCGTCAGCAAGATATAACTCTGGTATGATCTCGGGAAGTTTCTGGGCGACGATATGGCTGCGGTCCGTCGCAGTTAAATGAGCGATGAGGCTGGTTACAGTGTATGCATCGGGCGTGGCAGGGGTATATATCGCGGACTCGGATGGATATTGCACGGCAAGCTCCAGCTTCAGGACGTTGACAATGTGTGCCCAGCGCGCCAAGGGAAGTTTTGCGCAACGGGTAGAGAGGAGGGCTACCGGAGCAGAGTCGGTGGTGTGGGCGGAACATATCCTGTCCATCCGAATAGTGTCGTCTCGCAACAAGGTGCTACTCCGAAAGAGAAGGTTGACAGACGGTACGGTCACGCCCTGCAATCTTTTCTTCATAACCTCCAGAAGATCGGAAGTGTGAGTCTTCGATAGGCGGTGGCGTAGACAGTAGTGCAGGAGGGCATTAAAGGCGTGTACATTGAACTTGCGTCCGGCCACCGGATCCTGTTTCTCGTTCCGCATCCCTCTTGCATCATCGACCAATCTCATCAAGACCTGGTGGATGTACCTGTACGCGTTGACGGCATGGACCTCGGGTGGAGAACCGATATAGACGACCGCGTTTGATTTGGGAACGGAATACAGTGCTTTGATCAGACTCCCCATGAACCGCGGCGGGAATTGTCCTGTGTCCACCGCGAAAGCCAGGTTCGCTAATGCCTGTATCGCGTTTTGGAACGACGGGTCTTGCGGGTCTTTCCGTGTGGTCAAGGTATGATCGATGCGCTCGAGTAACGACCAGTGAGTCTGCCTAGTTGGATGGAGTGCGGAAGCAGTGAGGGGTTCAGGAGATTCCGGGGGAGGATTGTTTGCACGTTGGTTTTTGAGGGCTCGACGGAGCTGCCAGTCCTTTATAAGCATGATGAACAACAGGGATGCCACGATAATCTCTCCCTGGATCAGACAAGCATTGATGACGACATCGTACATCCGTTGCGTGCGCTCCTGCCGGCGGCGTCGGGCTTCTTCGAGTAGACGAACCGCGATACGTGTGTGTGTGTCGGCAACGGGATATTCGCTGAGCGCATCAAGGCGGACCTTCCCAGGAGGGACTTTCGACGACTGGATGGGAGGGTAGGAGGATCGGTCAACGGTCGATGTCAGAATGGATTCCATAGTCTTGGTGTGGATACGGATACCGTCGGCCATCATCAGTTTGGCTTGTGCAGCGGCTTTAGTGGGGAGTCCGGCCTTGACCAGGCTGTGAAGAAAGGAGTGGGAGGCAAGACGAGTGGGTACAGATTGGCCGAAGTCGATGAAGGTGTAGTCATTGATCGATGATGGAGTGGAGGAGAGAAGTTGTGAACGTTCCGATTTCGGGATCCAAGTGGACGCGGCGCGTTCATTGGGCGGAGGTGGAGGATTGGAACTTGGAGGATAGATGGAAAACCGCATAGAGTTTAAGATATACAACGCATCGCCGAACTGCTTTTCCTTTGCGCACATGCGAATCGTTTGAGATGCGGCTCGGGCGAGTGCAGCCGAGGAGAGCTTTGGCAACGCTTCGGCTTCGACATGCCTAGCTGCCCGTTCTGGCGCGTTAGCTAGTGCCGCTGACCCAAACGAACGGGACTGAGCGACCGGTAGGGCTGAGAATTTGAAACCTGAGGCATTCCGAGCAGGTTTGGGGGTAAAAGTGCTACGAAAGGCTGGGAGTCGGAAGGACCGGACCGCTGTTGACCATCCGTGGCATTGCATGTGTTGCGCATCACTGTCGCAATGGGTTAGCCAAACGGGAATGTTGGACGTGGAACGACAGACGTACCATGCGCGACACCGGCCTTGTGTTTAGGTGGTTTGTGGTCGGTCTGCGCGAGCGGGTCAGAGGAAGTTGAAAACGTGAGAATTGTTCTCGGTGAGGCTAAGCCGGTCCAGATGCACATCTTCCAGGTGAGGTCGTTCATATGGACTCGCTCATACGAAGTAACCTATGGATTGCCGATACATATACACGATGTACTACGAGTATCATCCCGAGTGGAGTCGAATAAGTTCAGATGGTGACCTGTTGTTGGGCTGAAGGCGGGGGTTGTGGAACGATAGGCGGCGCAGAGCCAGACGTCGCCCCATAGTAAAGCCTTCCTGCAACATCTTCAACGACCCAATTGATACCCTCGACGATGTTATGTCCAGTCACAGCACTGCACGACATGATCGACCACTGGTGAGACTTGATTCCGTCCAGGTCGAGAGCCTGAAATGGGGTTGATCAATGGTATTCACCCACAAGCCGGCGTCATTGGACTTACAATTCGAATCTCGTTGCTAGTCAGTGCTCCCTTGATATCCTGCTTGTTTGCGAATACGAGCAAGGATGCTCCAGCGAGCCTCTGTCAATGGAGATGCATCAGATAACACGACGGCTGGAGGAAAAATAGACTTTACATCTTCCTGTAGTAGGGTATGGAGTTCCTCTTTGCAATCTCGGGTTCTAAGACGGTCCCCGGAGTCGACAACCCAGACAATAGCGTCGGTTTGTTCAAAGTAGTTTCGCCAGTAAGGACGAAGGGTACGCTGCCCGCCAACATCCCCTGCGTCTTGTTAAACAACGCTCTGAGTTCTGTCTCAACGACAACCTACAGATATTCAAAGTATAACTGAAAGTGTTGTTAGTTCCCGATACACCTTGGACCACCACCACCCACCCTTCGTGCATGAATGTTTTGATGTTGAACCCCAGAGTAGGACTAACCGCCATGAAATCTTCCCCGTTAAGCCTCTTCAAAATGGTCGTCTTTCCAGCATTATCGAGTCCACTGCGCGAATACGAGATATCAGCGGCTCCGCGGTACGTGCGATCCGAAGATGTAAATTCACAGAAAGAGGACGCGCATCTCCCTCTCCTTCCGTCTGTTTTTGCGGATAATCGTGAGCAAACCCATAGTATCGTGAACGTTCCAATCGGGTGGTTGGGGTGAAAGAAACCTCTCGCGGCTCAAACGGACCACATGCGAAGTATGTAAACGAGTAACCTGCAGACGCAGTCAGTGGAGTCGATGACCGGCAATTGATTGCGTCACTATGGCATATGTGAACACGTACTGTTTGCTCCCCAGACCAGCTATCTACCGTTAGTACTTCCAGGGTCTTAGGCTCTCCAGGGAAACGCTGTGATGCCTCCTGCATCGACAATCGCTCTCCAGTTGACCCCAGCGTTCGACAGCTTTGATAGTTCCGCTCGCTACGATTCCCCGCGCGGCCGGTTCATCGTCCCCTGTTCATGCTTTCATCTGTGCCTGTCGTACATCCTATCCTTGTCCTGAGTTTTTGAGTTTTGAATGTAGCCGCATCTGCTAAGCCTATCAAGCCACTGAACCACCCCGAATGCGAAATGTCACAGTCCCGGGCTCTGCCACTTGTCGGTCCTAATCTATGCCTTATTTTGTGTGCTAAGGTAAGGGAACAACAACAACGGGACAAAGATAATCTAAACTGCCTCTCGCCTTCGAGGTGTGGCCCGTAGTATGTCGTCGACCCTGAGGACTCATCAGATTTTGAGCTGGGTAATCAAACGAAGGACCTACCGAATAATCATCTCCGCTGCCTCACTTGCACTCAGCACCACCTGTCGCTTCAGCTTGTAACTCTCAGTAATACCCAGTTTCCTCATCGACCCAATGGTACCCTGGTTCATGTCTACCGAGAAAGGTTAGAATATCGGCATGGCCCTAAGTTCGACGTAACTTACCCAGACCAGCATCAGACTGTCCATCATAATGGGCCGCACGTAGCCGAGATACCAACTCAGAGGAATCGTAACCAGCGTTGTCTGCCAGAATCGTCGGGAGTTGACGAAGAGCATGCGAGAAGGCATCAACGGCAATGGCCTTCTTGCCCAGTACCCTCTTCGCCTCGTTATCCACCGCGCAGCCCATCAGCATCTCTGCACATCCCCCGCCCAAGGTCACACGAGTCTCCTTGACTGTTTGGGACAGTACCGATAGGGCGTCATGTAGTGATCGTTCTGCCTCGTCCACCATCTGGTGCGTTGACCCCCGCAACACCACAGTGCACGCTTCACCGGCACCCACACCAGAGAATTTGATGAGCTTCATTCATGGTCAATCGTTACCCAAGTACTGTCAGCTCGACATGACACACCTTATCTTCGCCAATGATAATTTCTTCGATCAGGTCACAATGGCCCAACTTGACGAGATCAGGACGATCGAAGGTGCTGGCGATCTCACCACCGGTGACAAGGGAGAGCCGTTCCACTCCCTCAAAATCAGCATGTTCGATTGTGAGAATGCCCTTCTCCGCCAATAACGATTCGGGGTAGTTGTAAATCAGCTGTCGGTTTACAAACACGTTGATACCGTGTGCGGCGATGGCTTCTACTTTCGCCTTCATTTTTTCCTAGGCGGTAGGCACATCAGTCGGTCAGCACGGAAAGTCGGATATTCGCGAGGGTACTTACCCGTTCCGCTCGTTCCAGCTCAGCGAGTTTTCCGGTGCTGTCGACTTTGACACGCGCACCAAAGATCTTGATTTTGTCGGTATCCATTGCTAGGGAGTCAAATTAGCGTCTTGGAAACACACGTCTGAAAGAGAGCGCGCACATGTGTTGGCGATGAGGATGTTGGCATTTTCTAGCCTCTTTGGACAGTCTACTCCAATTGATTTGTCCAAGATGAAACCTAAGACCCACGCCACGATGTCTGAGAACAACAGCTCCCCCAGGTAATGCGCTTGCCTCACCTTCGTCCAGGTAGGAGTCAGTAAGCTTGCCTCCTACTTTTTTGATGATTTGGATGTGATCGAGGTCCGTTGACCCCTGCAGGAGACAAGGCTTGAATATTCAAGCAGACAACGAACATCGGGCCACGCACCTTCAGCCTGAGTACAGCATCGACAGCAAGGTTCGAAAAGTATCCTTTATCTTGCGACAACACCTTTGACGAGAGGGTAGTCCTGGCGATGTTCACAAGATCTTCACGGAATTTCACCGGATCGGCTCTGGATTTAGGGAATACCACAAGAGAAAGAGTAGATCAGCACTTGAAAACTCGTGAAAACCTTGACGCCAAACACGCACGAGTTATCCACAGCCGATTTTTCCAGTGCCGCCAACGCCGCTGCGCTCGCGATCCTGTACCCCTCGATGATAGTCTGAGGATGGATCCTCTGAGCAATCAGCTTCTCCGCCTCCCTCAACAACTCCGCAGCCAAAACGCAAACGCTTGTGGTCCCATCCCCGACTTCGTCGTCCTGAACTTTGGAAATGTTGACCAAGATCTTCGCGGCTGCGTTATCCAACTGGATCGCCTTCAATATCGTCGCCCCATCGTTCGTGACGTTAATATCTCCTGTGGAACCAGATTGCAGAATTTTGTTCATTCCTTTGGGACCGAGCGTGGATTTGACGAGGTCGCCGAGGGCGAGAGCACCCACGAAAGAGGAGAGACGAGCATTCTCAGCCTTTTCTTCCGTCGCCTGTGAACACAACACTTCGAATTAGACCATGTCCCACTCTAGACACGATGGCGGCGCACCTCTGCACCAAAGATATTCATCGACATGATGGACGACCAAAATCCCAAGCAAGTTGACAGACCTTTCGCGATCTTTCCATATCGGGTCCCATTGACCCTCCGTGATTTTCCCACACTCACTCACACCCTTCATTTCTAGCGGAGGTTATCATAAATTACTTTCATGACAACGCCCGTGGTTAAATACCGTACATACGAAAGATTGAAATAAAATGAGATAAAAACTCCAAAACGTTCTTTACGCAGCCTCAACACCCTGGTCGGGATTCTCATTGAACAACTCCGCGCGAACTCTATCCGCCTCAGCAACCTCCTCAACAACAGGACCCTGTTCCCTTGGCGGTTCTGGTTCCTTATCAGAGACAGTCTCTTGCTCAAGAGATTTGCTACTGTCATCACTTGTCGACTCGTCTTCAGGCTCTTCCTCCGACTTATCCGAGTTTCCGGTGGAGGTAAACTCGTTGCTAGGGAGGGTGGGTGTGTCGGAGCTGTCGGAGGGTTTGTTGGTCCCGGCGAGGTCGCCGACGTTGACAACCCTCGCGGCCGCGGCAGCAACCGTGCTAACCACCTTGTCTTCTGGGGGTTGTTTTGCCTCCTCGTCCCGAATCGCCTGGCTCTTCACCGGGTCGATGGGTTCTGCAGCAGCAAAGACATCGCGACCAGGTTCTGGGTGTCCGGCGAGAAGAACGGAGGATTCACTGGCTGGAGGGTTTCCTCCCGCAGGTGGTACACCATCAACGACTATGGCCGCTCTGCCCTCTCCACCAACAATGGAAGGGACTCCAGCCTTGGTAGCCGCGGGACCTTTGGTGGAATAACCGGCGTACTAGGGAACTCGATTAGACCCAAAGATAATTCCCCAACACATATGGAACTTACGTCAGCGGGGAACTCATTACTAGAGGATTAAGAAGTCAGGGTCAGGACGACGTCTGGAGTAGACGAAGCGTGGGATTTACCAAGAGAAGTCCCAAGTTTTCAGCCATTGCGCCCTTCTACACTTGTGGCTTGTCCATTTGTTTCCGTAGGCGAGTGGACTGAGGTACCAGAAATTCCAGATTGCGATAATCATGAGGACGGCGCCAATTTGTAACCTGATCTTCGGTCGCAAGGCGGCAGTCATCAGGTCGAAGAACGAACAGAACAGAAGAATTGCGAAATATAGGGCTGGGAAGTAGTGATGCAGGAAAAGTTGGCGAGCCATCAGGAAGAAAGGGGCGTAGTGGAGGAACCAGCCCATGAACAAGAACCCGCAGAGACTGTCGTATTTTACGACCTTGGCTGTTGAAGGGTCGGCAAAGTCCGTGGTCAGACGATATCCTCACTCACTGTTGTCAAAATCCCTATACCCGCGTTTTGCTCGAAGAATGAGAAGGCCGCGGACGGATACATATGCAATGGCGGCGAGTGTACTCGACCACCAGACGAACGGGTTACCAAGGAGGTAAATCTGTTTGTGGTCCTTGACCCAGAAGTTCTGCATATCGCTTCAGCTGGGATGATCCCGTCCAATGGAATTATCACGCACAATGCCACGCCGTAACCGAGGCCACTGGTCGGGCCGAGAATCATACACATGACGATCGGTGAGGCCGGCGTTGGTGATCCACATGACCTTCTGGAGCTCCCAGAACCTGGCTAAGAAACCGGGCGACCTATAATTAACCTTTTGTGCATCGGGTGGAACTATTGAGGTGGTTAGAAACGGTTGAGTCTATGACGAGAATTGATACTGACGGTTTGGATGCGTCGCTGTCTCAATCATCCAAAGGGAATTAGCCTTCATCGCGTTCTTGTTGCACGTCACTTCCTGTTGCTCAAAACCCCAGTCCGGCAATTTTATTTTGTGAGAAAAGAGGTAACAGCCAGTCATGGCATGTTTCAACCTGAAGACGGTTCGCAACGTGCGGAGCCGCTTGGATGATTCCTTGTCGCTCTTGTCACCGTGCTCGATCTCGACGAACCAATCATCGTTTGCATCTCCGATGAAGTCTTTCATTCCATAGGCCGAAACCTCATTCTGGAAATCGACATCAGAGACCGGTGGCCTAAAATCGTGCGAGTGGACGTTCTTGTCCGTGCCGATGTGTCTCAACTTGACTTTCATTTTATCAGTGACATATTGAAGGGGTTCATCTGCCCATTCGGTTTCGGGGTTTCCGCTATCCTTGGCTATGATGATGCGCCAGTCGTTGTTGGAATCGCGGTGAGGGTACAACGTGACCTGCTGTTCTGAATTCGTCCACTTGAGCTGACAACTGAAGTAAGTTTGAGAGGGGAAGACGTACGTCCGCTCCCCCCGGGATAATTGTGAGCGTGCGAGTGCAAATAGCCCCCCTGGGTGTTTACGTGGCGAACGTTAACTGCAGACCCGATCGCGATGTCTTTGGTCCAAACCCCTGTCAGCGGGATCCGGTGGAACATATGATGGCAACCCACCGGCATAAGTATCCTGCATACTGCGCCCACCAAGCGTGTGCTGAAACTCTGCGCTCATAAATCCATCGCCCTCGCCCGAGTTGGCCAGAACGAGGAAGTGGATCTCGAAGATGAAGAGGTAGAGCATTATCGGGACTAAAATGAGACACAGAGCTCGGGCCATGAAGTGGCGGATCCAAAGCCTGGGAGAAACCCGTATGTCTCCGAGGAGGTTCCACAACTGATAGACCGTGCTGAAACCGATGGTAGCGATGGTAAACAAGCCAACCCACTTGCAGCTTACAACAGCACCGAGTGAGAGACCAGTAAGCATTAGCCACGTCCACCAACCCTCGCTGAATGGATGCCGCTTGTCCTCGTTGCAGAAGCCGACCCAGAGGAACGTGGTGAGGGAGGTGAAGAATAAAAGAGGAGAGTCGAGTAGGATATGTCGCGATTGAGTGACAAGACCATTTTCGAAGGTGACGAAAACCGCAGCGAGGAGAGCGGTAGTTGCCCGACAATCGAGACCGCGCATTGTGAGATACGCGAGCGGGACGGTAGCAATGCCCAAGATAGCAGGCACCATTCGCATTGCAACGTATGGCACGTTTTCATAAATCCTGCGATCACAGATTGCGATTAACCACACTGGCAATCATTGAGAACACCCGCGGACTCACTTGGAGATCTCCTTGAAATCGAAATTTCCGTCATACCCAAAGAGAAATCCCGCGAACGTGATTAAGAGCTTAGCCAACGGCGGATGCACGTCCACAAAGAACTGGGTTTTGATATACTTTGAGGCGAACTTGCCAAAGTGAACCTCATCAAACCTATGAAAACCGAGCTATAGAAGCTGATAGTGAGGGACCGGGGATGCAGCACTCACACTACACTGTTTGGCTGCGAAATGCGGAACAGCCTGACGATACATGCGACAATGACAACGAGGATCAAGAGTTTCCATTCCGCAGAAGTGACATTCAAACCACCGGGGCTTGTTCTCCTGCCTGCGAGATACGGTTTCGAAGCCTGCGTCCGCCGTTCATCGGCATCGAGGTGCTCGTGTTTTGGGTGTGGGAATCGCGGTTGCGCAGGTGGAGGGGCGTAAATCTGCTGTGGTGGGGGTGAAGGCGGCCTCCGCGCGCGGACGTTGGCGGCCATTTGGAGCGGGAAAGGAAAGGAGAGGACCAGGACACTGCACAGCGACTGGCTACGGATGATCTGGCTCTTGAGGTGACGTGTAATTAGCCGAGCGGGTCATTTCCAGTTCACACGCTTGCTACTGTTTGCGGACATCAAGGCAAGCCGTATCCAGGTACGTCTGTATATGACCTTTGGTTCAGCCCACCGACTCACGAATTCTACAGAGAGATGCACAGACTGCCACAGGAGTTGACGGATTACATCATCGACTTCATGACCCCAACACTCTCAAGCGGGTATCTCTCGTCTCAAAGGCATGGCTCGATTGCAGCCGCTACTCCACCTGTTCGAGATATTATCGATAAATACTTCAAGCTCACGGACTTGGGCCCCGCCGACCTCGCCACCCCTTGCAAATATGCAAAGAGGCTCATGTTTTTGTGGACCAGCGGCCCGTCAAGGCTTCTTTCATGTTGAGCAACTTCGGAGAGTCAAAGATTCACACCTTCACTATTCGCTCATGCCGAGTGGATCGTTTCGACCAATTAAACCTCCGATGATGCTTCTCCACCTTCCTCTGCATGATGATCACCCCCCTGGAGTACCGGGGTCTGTTCTGTCACCCACCCATGTTCTTAGCCCTCACCTCCCACTTTCCAAACCTCGAAACCCTAACGATAGCTGTCTACTGGTGGTATGAGAGCGACTCCTCCCAGATGGACGGGGAGCTCGTGAATCAAATTAACTTCCCCAGCTTCCGCGGCAGCTTTAAGCTCACCAGCCCCAGAGGTCGTTTGTCCTGGGATTATCGGCGCACCGGGGCGCTCTACCTCCGTGCGTGCATGCCAATTCAATTCCATACCGTGTCACTTTACGTCAACAGAAACAACCTGACAAACGTGTCGTCTTTTCTGGATTCGTGCGCCCTTACGGTTCGGAGGATTCCCCCGGATGCAGCACATTGTAAGCCTTCACCCCACCTCCATCACAATACATGGTACCTAATATCACATCTTCAATCGAGACGGCACTGGATGGTGCGTTCCTCGCCCCATGCGTAAACCTCGAGGAACTGTGCCTGGGTGATGGGTTTATTGACATACCTGACGCCTTCATCTGCTGCCTTCTGGACTCGATCCCGTCACTTGCTCTTCGCCACCTGACGATTGAATTATCGGATAGGAGCCGGGCGAAGGGAGCAGTTTGGGAAGTCCTAGACGAGGCATTGATTCAATCGTTAAGAAGGTAAGAAGTAGGCGGTCAATTGGCGGTGGAGTTCTCGAGGTCTTCCGAACTGCTGGTAGCTTGGCTGGGCCTTAAAATTCGGACGGATAGCCAAGGCGATGTCCCTACTTTTCTTTCATACAAACCCAAGTACTGAGTAACTGTCCGTAAGGCTACGACATGCATACATGAATACCCACGAACTTATGAGGGAACTGCCAGGACCCCGTCCGTTGTATCGGGTCATGGATATTGCCTCCAAACCACACATCTGTAATTGCAACCCCATGGCCATTTCGCTCGAAAACTAGACAACCGTTCAAATTACGGGGGCCGGGAAGGATTGGAATCTCACCTAATACAACTCTGCCGGCTGCCGGTGTAGTCGCAAGGCCTGAAGGCCTGAAGTTCCAATTTCGCCAACCTACACTACGTGGAGAGCCCCAGATATTGATCAATGGTTCTCGACTGCTGTCGCTCTTCATATCTCTACTGCCGCCAGTCACTCACTTGATGCAAGGCCTCTGATTGTTTCCTACCCTTTGCGACGTGCTGAATGGCGCCGGCACTGCACCTTTCTATATAGGGCCGCGTGCTTGCGGTGTGCGTCCCTCCTACCTTCTTTCTCTTCCTCCACGATATGTACCAACTACCCGACCCAGCAATCAAGGCGATCCTCAAGGAGTGGCATCCCCAGGAATATTATCCTCCATACACCGATGCTCGCGAGTGGATCGACTCCATCGAGTCTCTCTGTAACATATATGGCATTCCAGATGCACAGCGCCTGCAGTGTGCTGTGGGTTTCATCAAGAAAGAGCTTAGTACCGAGCTGCGCCGAGTGTTAGAAGAGGCTCGAGAGTGGCTTAGTGAACCCGTGCATTGGAGTCAGTTCAAGAGCTTTCTGGTCGTATTTGATCGTAAGTGGGATTTGATTACCATCGAACCACTTTGTGACCCAAATCCTGCAGAGGATTTCCGGGAGCAATGGGAGCGTAAGTTCCCTTCCCTGCTATGCCTTGGTTGATGCTTACACTACCCACTCTCAACAGAACTTCCATTCTACAAGAAGCACCCGAAACGGACAGCGGTTGCCGTAGGAATCGGTGGCATCGTGCTGACTGGTGCCGCCACCATTGCCCTCTCCTATCTGGGCTTGGCTTCCGCGGGTCTCGCCGCAGGTCATCTAAGTTTTACTTCTCACTGAAGATTCCCAATGCTGAGCTTACGATATAGGGACCACTGTCGCCACCTACCAATCCATCGCATACAGTACCGCGGCACGAGTTCTAGTTTTGTCACTCCAATCCGCAAGCACAACCACGGTCACCTCATCTGTCGGGACGATTCTCACCGGGGCTGCCACCACTGGGGCCGGGGTTCTAGTCGCGACCACCAACAGTAAGCTGGTTACCCCTGCCAGCAGTGGACTCTTGCAACAGGTCGTTGAGTCTGTCGTCGACGGCGATAAACCCAATGGTGACAATAACGGAAACCCACCACCATACCGCGCGACCGCTCCCGAAGAGTGCCTCCTTACACCCCGGGCTATCCTAGCCATCGTCAAATCATGGGACGTCGCGACGTACGACCCCCCAAGGACCGATTGTGCAAGTTGGTTGGACAAGGTACACGACGTTTGCGAGCAGTATGGGATTCCTGTCAAACAGCAAGCCCCCTGCGCCTCGCATCATATGAGAGCCGACTGCAAAGAAGCTGCCCACGCCGCCGGGTGCTATAACATGACATGGAACCAGTTTGCGGTGTGGCTTCGTCAATACGACTGTAAGTTGTATGTCCTGGTGCTTCCCTGTGCCCCCGTGCTGACACATTCATTAGATGACGATAGAAAGATCGCAAGCGGTATTTTGTTATCTCCTCATCCGGAAAACGGTTTGCTGACCTCTGGACCCCAGGGAACATCGCGGAGCCGTTTGCGAAGGAGCTGAAAGCCTGAGAACCCCGCCGTGTTGGGGGAAATGTACTTTGTTACGAGTTCACTTGAGAAAATTTGGTTCAACGAGATGTTTCGAGACTGATTGTCATGGGGTGGCACGATGTCAACGATAATAACAAGATAACAATACTCTCATCCAACTTTAAGCCTCCTCAGCCCCAATAGCAGCGTTCCAGATCCTTTTCACCAAGACAGCGGCGGGGTCAGCCGACACCTCGATTCGCGTCAGCGACACCGTACCTAACGTGGTTGAGAACGTTCGCAAATACGCAGCATACTGGGAAAAACGCCAAATTGTTAGAAAAAACGCTCTTATAAATCAAAATCGGACATACGCTTCCACAGAAATGCCTATACCACCCCCACGTCTCCCAAGCATTCCACTCTCCAACTCCCCAGTTGATCCGATTATGCCACACGTTCTCCTGAATCACCTCCCTCGCAAACTCGTTTTTGTTCGGCTCGTTCGGAAGTGGGACGAGACAAGCTGCGAAGCCATCCAGTGTGCGAGAAAGCACCGATCTTTGTTCCCTTGTTAGAGAGTTGAATGCCTTGACTGCCGTCGCCAAAGCAGGTGATTCTACATGGTCATCTGTGGGGGGTAAGTTTCAATTTTGTTTTCTCAAAACGGGTTATACGGTCAGCACACCTGGTTTTGCGTCTGCGTCCACCTCCATTGACGCTCCGTTATTTGCTCCATTAGCGTTCTCTCTCGCACGGTTTTCGTCCTCCTCCTTCCTCAATGCGATCACTCTCCTTCTAGCAATCATCACCCTTCCGTTAGCCTTGTCTAACGCGGCCCTCAACAAATCCCACTGCCTGTAATCCACCTTCAACGGACCCTCGCCATTTCCAAGCCCACTCCCAAATGCCCACGAAACAACATCCGTGGGGTCCACTATCTGATACTGCATCAGCTTATCGAACACAATGCCGACCATTTGGCGATTCCGTTTCCAGAACTGAGCGGACGCTGTGAGGATGTCCATCCTCGCTTCAAGGCTCGGCATACCTCCACTGGAAATTCCACCAGCAGCGAGGTTCCGTAGAAGGGGTAGGTAACGTTCCACGGCGTTCAGGAAGTGGGAAAAGGACCGAGAGCCCGTGTGGAGCAGAGATTGAATTGCGATGGACCGCAGAACACTGTCGGGGCTTGCTGTGCCGTGCGCGTTCTCTGCTAACGAGTTCCTGATGGTTTCGAGGGCAATAATTACTTCTTCCGCGTTTGAGCGACCGCGCAGCAGGCCAAGAACGGATTGAGCGGCATCATGGTAGGGGTGGGCTATTGGCGGTAACTCCGTGAGTGATGCTACCCCTCGATTCGGGACAAACAACACGAACCTGGGTCATCGTAATCATAATCTGGACCTGGGGCTTGGCCTGACACAATCTGAGCCTCCGGATCTTGGAGATCCTCTGGCAGCGTACGAGCAATGCGATCGTAGTACGCGAGCCTGATCTCGTATTCAACCGCTTTCCTCATAAAGCCGCGCCTTGGATTTTGGGACGAGAGTTGGAGGTCGGGTATCCTGAAAGTCCACTTGTAAACAACCGAGGCGCGAAGAGGATACGAGGATGAAGACACGAACCACTCTTTCCACACCCATTGAAAATTGAAATTGCTCATATGCACAGAAAACCAATCGGCAAACTTATGGCCGACTTCCACGTCTAAACCATCACCAAGGAAACCATACAACTTCCTGATAGACTTTCCAACCGCCGGTCCAACAGTCGAGGGGGAGAGTTTGCACAGTTCAGTGATCAAAGCAATGTAGTACATGCTTCTCTGTCGCGAGTCTGGGAGTGCATACATGGAACCGAGGACATTGTCCACGACGGTATTTTCGAGTTGCCAATCCTTTCCAGCGACAGGATCAGGGATTTGGATGCCTGGGGGCGGGTCTGCTTTTGGTCGGAACGTCCCAGGAGGTGTCCACTTCGGGAATTCGAGAAGGATCCGAGCACATTCCTTTCGGTTAACCTCGTAGATGTCGATAATATCGATCAGAGTGGATTTTAGAGCATAACCTGCGGGCGTCATCGGGTCCGGAACAATCTACAACGATGTGGGTGAGCTTGAGAAAGAGAAACCGTGGATGGAAATAAATTACGTCGTTATCGAATAAGGTTAGGTGGTACTCTGGCCACTCTTCCCTCTTGACCTGCACCTCCCCGCTTGAACTCTCGCCAAGAGTGTCCATTTCTATTACCTCAGGAGGGACAAGAACGGAAGGGAGATCAAACGGTGGTAAAACCGACTCGGGTCCGTCCAGGTACGGTTGGGGAAATATGTCGGATAGATTGGTGAAGTCTTGTGAATTGAGCGTCTTCATAGCTGTCAAGCCACAGTCCAGGATCTACGAAGGGAGGTTCGGATGCCGTATAGGAAAGGGGAGTTTGTCCTTACTTCGATGGACCCTTCGATGGGCTCGGCCAATGCATGGAACCGCACGATAGGTTGAACAAGCGATTTGGATGATGTCGTAGCATCGACGTATGTCTGAACCGCATTGATGATGTCAAGCACACTCGCCGCTGAATGTTGCTTCAATACCCGACCGGCCTAAGGAAGAGTGCATCAGATGGGGTGCAATCAGACATACAGGGGTTGGGCGTACCATTAGCAGTCCCTCGACAGCACACAAAGCGGCGCGTCTAGCCCTTCCCTGAGAAACGCCGAACTCGTCCAACACTGCTGTGAACGATAGGAGTAACGAAATCATAGACTGGGCTGAGATGATGTTTGCCGTCGTCAGGTGTGCGAAGAATTGAATCTATAGGTCCTGGATGGTTAGAGAAATCGTAAGGACCGATGGGAATGAGCTCACACATAATCGAATCTCTCTCCAAGCCAGCTGATCCAGATACCCTTGGAAACCCTTCCAGAAATCCTCCAAAAGGGAACGTCCAAGCGAGACACCTTCCGGAAAGCCGGACGCAATCTCCGGGGGTGGCGGTTCATGCAGGATCTTGAGAAGTGCAGCGTAGTAAGGGATCTTTTGGGGTTGCTCCGTGACTCTATAACGAGCGGGGGGGGGAGAGCGATTGAGGTCAGGGAACCGCTTTTACGGGAAACAACGCGTGTATGGGATGGGAAACATTGACGTACCCGACCCTGATGCATTCAGCCACGAAGGGAATGCCAACTGGGTGGTCGTAAATAAACTTGGCTACTTGGTGAAGTTCTTGCACAGGGTCCTAGCAGGACAACTCGCATGTGAGAACAGCGGCGACATTCTAGCTTTTCTCTGTAATGCGTACCACTTCGCCCAACTTGAGGATTACACTTCGCAGTCTCTGCTCCGGAGTTTCTTGCACAGGCTCCCTGTAGTCATCTGGGGACGGAGTTTAACCAGTGGACTCTCAGAAAGTTTCTCTATGTTTCGCACCTCTGTATCTTCGACCGCGTCCTCGGTACCCACTCATTTCAGTCAAGTGTGCTCGGACACCGCTGCGTTCGCGTCGTGGGGGTAAGTTTGTGACAGAAACAGAGGTTATATTTGTGACGTTGTCACAGGGGACGTAGGTATTGGTATTACAGGATGGAAATCGGCACGCATACAAACTACACATAAATGCCCAAAGGATTAGAAGTCGCCAAAGTCACCGCCACCAAAGTCACCGCCACCAAAATCATCACCGAAGTCGTCGACGGCGTCGGCGACGAGCAGACCTCCCAACAGACCAGCACCAGCACCTGGAGGTGGGGAGACAGCGTGAGGACCTGATTAATGCCCAGAGTGGAAGACCAAATAATTACCAGCAGCAAGCATACCCGCGCCGCCCATACCTCCTCCACCGTGCTTCTTAGGCGGCTTAGAGACGTATTGCTGGCCGAATCCACCATGAGATTGTCCAGATTGTCCATGGCCACCACCGAATCCCCCGAAACTAGAACCGTGGGCTAATTTTCCCGCCATGAGGCCGCCCAAAAGGCCACCCGGACCGGCTGTGATCGGGGTTGGTTATCTCAAGGTGATCAAGCCCATCGGGACGGACTTACCTTTATTTTTCTTATCCCCCTTCTCCCCCTTGTTGTCGCTATGGACTGGGGAATCCCACCCGCTCTGTGGCTGTCCATACCCAGGGCCCGAAGGAGGAAAAGATCCACCCCATTGTTGAGGCTGCGGGGTGCCCCACTGTCCTTGCGATGGGCCATATTGGTTCTGCTGTCGACCGTAATAATCCTGTTGACCCCACTGCTGATTCCTCTCGGAAGGTGGCATCGGGGGAGGCTGGTACTGGTTCGGCGGGGGGCCGGGGGGTGGAGGGAGTAGACCAGCAGGATGGGTCCAACTCGATGTGGGCGGTTGGGCACTCGTGTTTACATAGAACCTGTAAATCGCCTAGGTTCAGAGCATCATCCAAGCGGGAGACCGCAGGTGAATATACCAAGTCCTGTAGCTGTGGAAGAGAGGGAAGTCAATCTCTGGTCGGGAGAACGAAGACGATAACGTTACTTTGCGTCATACTGCTGCACCCAGCCTGGTGGCAAAGGGCGAGAATCTTTCGGGAGTGATAAGCACGTTGTTCCCTACACAACACCGGTGGGATAAAGTACCTGGATTCTTTGGAGTCCCGTCTAGGTTATCGTATGGTGGCGGCGAAGACATGATGGCGAGCAAGGAGAACCGACGAGTGTCACGGATTTGGGATCAGGCCTTCTTATAGCTGCGGCACACATGGCTATCGCCGGGCCCGGTGGATGAATCCTGTGCCCGCTTACGTCTCGCCATCTGCTCTGGCCCGCAAGTCCGCAACTGCGCAGGCATAGCCCCGGAGGGACTCAATCTCAATGAGGGCAACAAAATGGAATTCATGAGACAAGGGCGTGGTCGGAAGTATGTATCAGAGTCAAACACTGCATCACTCTTTCATCTTACGCTTCTTCTCCTTCTTCTCCGGCTGAGCAGGGACCTTCTGTTTGACAGGAGGATTCTGGGTCTGAGGAGTCGCAGAGGTTTTCTTATGTTTCTTCTCCTTGGTTGGCACAACAACCGGAGGCTTCTCTTCCTCATCATCGTCCTCATCCGAACTATCCTCGGAAGGATCTGGGGAGGAGGCGGCCGAGTCTTCCGAGCTGGGGGTTGCGGTGACCTCGACCTTCTTTTTCTGTAACGTCTTCAGATCTCGGAATCCATTGCCAGCCAGGTTAACTAACCATGGCTCGTTTATCGCCGGCGCTTGGGGCGGGTTCTGCGACTAGACCAGGAACTTCGACTCCGGCCTTCATCGCATCGTACTCTATTTTATCCTTCTTGTACAATGCCTTTGCTTCTTCCTGGCGCCGACTGTACGTCTGGTGTGAGGATAACTGGTCAGGAAACGTAACTACGCGACTCGACGCATCAGGGGACTTGCCTCTTTCTCCTCAGGATTCATTGCCGCCCAACGCTGCGAAATGGTGGTCAAGATCTCATGGTTCGCCATAGACGGGTTGGCCTTTTTCATCGCCTGGCGGACTTCGTTTTGGAACAAGAGATAAGAGGAAGGAGGACGTTTTGGCGCGTCCGGGTCGCGAGGCTTCTTGACCCTCCTCCTTTTTGGGCCCTCCCCTTCTTGGGTGTGGTCTGCCTTGCGTTTGGCGACTCCGTTGGGTTGGCTAGGAACGACTGGGAGTTGTGGGGGAGGAGGCATCATCTGTTTCATGTTCAACTGATGGTTCACCCCCATCGGTGGACCGGGTGCGAAGGGCGACCCCATTGGAGGCATAGGCTGGATAACCTGGAGCGTAGCGGGCCCGAGGCCGTGAAGCACATGAGCATACTGGTCGCTGATTTCTGCGCATTTTCGCATAGCGTCTGAGAGGGAGTTGAGATGGTTGAGGAGCTGTAACGAGCCATTGTTTGTCTAATGAGCAAACACAACGCTGAAAGGATAACGGCGAGTTGAAGTACCTGCAGTTTTGCAAACTCGAATTGAGCGAGACCATCAGGGAGATTTGACATATCTCGAGGATTGTTATCGAGACTACAAACGGCTCGAGCGCGAATCGTAAGGGGGTAAGAAAAGAATACAAACCGCCTCTTAGACCCCTCTTTCTATATGGCTTCAGTTTTTCAAACTCAGCTTCAGAAGTTCGTACTCCGACTAGAATTTCAGGCTCCGAGACTCACCCCTCTCCGTCGCCGGTTTTTCTTCGAGCCTTCCTACCCGTACGACTGACAGCGGCGATTTGAAACCTTAGTGTTAAACAAACGGGCAGCGGATTCTCGTCTGTCGGCATTCTAAACGACGGCAGAACGATACCGCGTTTGCTAAAAGTCGTATAACCCCCCCCTGTTGAAAAGGCCGCTGCGAAAGCCACACGCGGCTAAATGGACTCTATATACGGGGCGTGGATTCAACCCGCTGGACCGCAAGATAGCCTGCACCACCCATCTGGTCCCGCAGAGCAAAGCTGGAAAGATCCTGCGTCGGCGACGGCGACAACCACCAACGGTGCCAGTCCCACTTCAGGCGCGCAACCCACGCTGGATCTGAACGATTTTGGGCTGGGTGTGGACATCAACGGGGGTACGTGTTTCCCTTCCGTTGGATGGGGCGTAACTGATGCGCTTTTTCCGTAGGGATTAACCCCCATGGCCCATCCAGCGGAACTTCGACCTCATCGCCCGCGTCGGGGTCCCAGTCCTATGGCCACTTCACTCAGTACCCGTTTTACCTTCCCGGGCCTTTCAACGTGACTCCGTATGGATCGTCTCCGCAGTGGTCTCCCTCAGTTCCCTTATCTTCGTATTCCTCCTTGAATGGCGCTACTACAAACACCAATGGACAGGCGACCTCTCCTCCGCAGATGGTCATCGAGTTGAGTATCCCCAACGATTCTTCCAAACCCCCGTCTGACATGCTTATTCAGTCCCGCGCTGACAATGGGGACACCACCAACAAGTTCTACCACTCAACCGTATTCATTATCGTCTCGTTCCCCCTACCAACCGTATCACAATCCCACGATGGGGATCAATCCAGCATTTGTGCACAGCTTTTCTCCGCCTCAGCAAAATGCACAATCACCACCGCAAACACTTGCTCCCTACGCCCTCCATGCCCCTTCGTCGCCTGTAGAGACCATATCTCCCGGCGCCTTTTATCAACAATCGACGCCTTCGACCTCTGCGACACCTCCCTCGAATACCCCGACCCCCTCATTCAACAAGCTTACCCCACAAGCCCGCCAGGAAAAGTTCAATTCCACAATCAAACCCTTACTTCAACTCAACCAATTCACTGGTGCCGGTGCCGTGAGTGATCTCGCTGACAAGATTATAGCCTTGGACATTGCAGAGATTGAAGGTCCTCTGCGACTGGAAATTCTGACGAAAATCAGAGACAACGCCGGCAATCATTACTTCCGCGCTTGGGTTGAGAATGAAGATGCGATGGATATAACGCGAGAGTGGCTTAAAGCTGCTGCCAAGGGGGACGACCAGTTGGCTGAGACGATAATGCCGTTATTACATGTGAGAAGATCACTTATGATTTTGATGATGGACGTCCCTGAATGCCGTAACTGCTAGATAATCGACCGATTGCCCTGGTCCCTTGAGTCTCTTCGAAAAGCGAAATTGGGGAAGATCATATTGAAACTGACCAAGGAAGCGTCGATACCTGGTAAGCATCTGACCATATCTCCCTGCTTGCGCAACTATGACCTCGCCGCTGCGTGGTTGATCCTCCTAAGCCCGGCTCATTGTACCTGTACTTTCCCTCATATCGTTCGCAAAGAGACAAATGAGCTTGAATCTAACAATTCCCTTCTCCCTGTTCATATCGCCTCGCAGCGGTCAAGGACATGGCATCGAATCTGGAACGTAAATGGCGACAGATGGCGTCCTCCAACTCGAAAGATGACACTTCGAAAAAAGGTGGCGACACAGAAACCTTAGAGGGTGGGTCATGCCAATTCGTCATACCGCTTCGCCCACGTGACTAACGAAATATCTGGTAACCATTTGCGCTAGACACGAAAACGAAGAAGAGGAAACCATCAGAACCTCCTCCAAAATCTGGTCCCCCTGCGAAGAAGGCAGCGGTCACACCTACGACGGTAAAAACCACAACTACCGTCACAAAGGGTGGTGCGGTCAAGGATGCAAAGTCCGATTCATCGTTCTTCTCTACACCGAAGCCAAAGCCGAAGCTTCCGAGCTTTAAGAAGGCCCCCGCCCCTGTGAAGAAAGACCCCGAGGCGAATGTCGCTCAACCCTCCTCGTTGGATCCCTTCCAAGAGGCTCTGAAGTCTATGGCGAAAGGTCGCAAGGAGTCTCCATCTGTCACCCCCACCCCTCCCCAACCAACGCCACCAACCCCGGCCACAATGGTTACCGTTTCGACGGGTTTAACGAAGACGGGGAAGAAGAAGAAGTCTGTTAGTTGGGCTCCGGATGGTCGTCTGGAGCAGATCAAGCTCATCGAACGAGCGGTGTATGACGACGACCCAGTAGACGTCAGCATCTTTCTCTTTGCTTCATCCTTAGATAGTTGGTGTGAATTATCGGTTTATTTACTCGGCGATTTTGTTGCGTTACAGGGAACGACAGTTCACAACATTCGTGATCTCGATCGAGACGAGGGTGCGGCCATGCACGCCCAACTATTCGAGGAGCTCATTGATTGGACGGAGCCTCAAGGTGAGAGGACCTCCAATCACGTGCCGTATTCCCGTATTGATACCGGAGCCCTTTAGCTCTTGACATCCCCCAAGACATAGAGTTGAGATCTCGGGGCGAGGCGAGTCAAGAACGGTTAGCCCAAGAAGAACGCGAGAAGACGGCGCTGGGCGCTTTATACATGTCTGTGGCGCAGATACCGGACAGCGCCGCCGAACCCCTCGTGATCACCCCAGACGATCAAGTCGATTCGGCAGTCCGGCACATGCTCACCGGACCGGACGTTGATTCAAATTTCTGGTCGGGACCTCCTCCATCGGAAGCATCCGCGGCTGCATTCCACGGCGATCAATACGGCGGACCTGCCGAAACGGGTACGGGGGAAGATCCGGATAAGCCCTTCCCTCCAGTGGATTCCGACATGTTATCTGCCATGTCAGCTGGGCTAGGAAACATGACACCCGAGCAGCTCACTCAGCTCTTAGCTTCGCTCGCCTCGCAGAATGGGATGTACGACCAACAGCAACAACAACCTGGAGGACACGGTCAACAGATGCCTCCCTACGGTAATGTGGGGAACGCTGCCGGTCAACAAGACTGGAATATGGGTCATCAACAATGGGGCGAATACAGCGGTTATCAACAAGAGGACGGTGGCGATATGCAACACAACCAACAACAACCACCTCAGCGCGGTGGTTGGGACCGTGGTGGCTTCCGTGGCAAAGGTCGCGGTCG
>Ga0307517_10003407_pt1 | contig 24741 bp, 25 predicted proteins | sample 23_EM_MG_FD_194515 | JGI IMG/M metagenome (GOLD analysis project Ga0307517, IMG submission 194515) | Populus trichocarpa ectomycorrhiza microbial communities from riparian zone in the Pacific Northwest, United States - 23_EM | ecosystem: Host-associated > Plants > Roots > Unclassified | place... | reverse complement strand
CAGCGATGCGGCGGTTCGCATCGCCTTCGATCACGAGCACCCCAAGGGAAAAACCTGGTCTCAAGTGGGAATGGATGTGGCGAGGGTCAGTTCCAACGAGCCGACCATGAATCTCTCGGAAGTCTCAGGACTTGGATCAGGCGAAATTGAAGAAGACTCAAACGAACACGGTGACATTGCTCATGAGTTCCTCCACACTTTGGGGATGTGTCACGAACAACAGCACCCCGAACGCAAATTCACCATTTCTATAAGTGGTCTGTATCCCTTTGATTTATATTATGATGTGGAACTTATGGGTCTCCCAGCTGCCGTAAAAGACACTGGCTGGTCTGAGAAAGATGCTTATGATAACGTGCGGAAACTGAGACCAGACGAAGTTGGCGCTTATTCCCCCTTAGATGGTGCATCAAACATGATGTGAGCTCCCTTCCCCGGCATACGAACACCCATTGACAATTGATTCCAGGTATCGTATCCCCCGGGAATGGACTGATGACGGTTCAGAGTTCCAAAGGAACAACAAACCTTCTGATATAGACTGGGCTTGGCTGAACCTGATGTACCCTCCACGGGAACAAAAACCGTTTGAAGAGGCCTTATCCAAGTGCGGCCTCAATCTAAATGAGGAGTGTAGGGAATTAATTCTTAAATTATACTCGGACGGAGAGTGGGAAAGGGTAAGGTCTCAACTTACCAGGGTTTCCAACCCGTATTCGAACAAAAGTACTCCATCTAATTCATAGATTTTCATATTTGTACTTCCTCTTCTTTAATTCTCCATTACCCTTCAACTATAGTACCTATTCTTTCGCTTAACGCTACGTAATTGGCTTCAATTTTGTTTTCATATCGAGCCTAGAAGTGCAAATCGGCGGGTTTTCTGGCAGACACGGTAACGATTTGCGTCTCGACGCATACCATTCAGGTATTTAAATCTGTCCCAAGAAAAGGATGTCAAGTAGAAAATAATAACCACAGGTTCGACTGGATAATAAATAGTACAGGTCAACGATTACATTTTTGGTTCTAATTAGTTGGTTGAGGACAAGAAATGGGCTGGCGGTTGTTTAAAGTTTTTCGAATTCCATCCCACATTAGGGACGACACGGCGCGGCACTGTTGGTGCCAAAGTGCAAATGGAAATGGAGTGTGGTGGCTCTGTCCTACCGACACCTTTGTCACGATCCTTGAGGTTGTACCATATTGTCTTCTTGTCGACATGCACCACTGAAAATGGGAATATGAATGAAGGGTGGTAGTCAGAAAATATCCAGTATATGTAAGTGAGATGTAACGTACAAAATGACTCGGTGTTCATACCCAGGCCATTGTGATGCATTCCTGCAACCTCCGTATATCTGCCAATGCAAATTGATAGAGGGATAAATTTGAAGGGAAGAAATAATTGGCGGTCGGAATGGGAGTACTGAATCGTATATGTACCCCACCTCTGCCAGGGCCGCATGCCCGTTGAAATAAGAGAAACGCGAGCCAGGACCACGAAGTAACCCTGGGACGTTTTTGATGAAAGCGAAGTGTCCACGATAGCCCTCCTCGAATGTGTCAAAGTACACAACGTCAAATTTGCCAATGTCAACCATATGGTCTTCATTGGGTTGCTGCCCACTGCGCAATAAATTCTGGCGTAGTGTGGTGAGGCTGTTATTTACGGTTTGATTCGTGTGGGCTTCAGGGCATGGGAAGAAGTCTTGCCACCGCCCCTCGAGAATGCGAACACCAGGACGGTCGTACCAACCCTTGCGTCGCATCCACCCTAAACATGTTGGGTGGCCTTCGATGATTACATGCTCTGCGGGCTGAGCGTCTTGAAAGTAAGTATCAATCTGTGTATGTAAGTCAGAGAAGAAAATCGCAGTCCAGTTGAAACGCACCATCCCGACTCCGAAGCCAATATTAAGCACGCGCAAACCAGTAGTCGGCATCCCGTCCAAGAGGCGGCGGGCCGTTTCACGCACTATCAAAAGTTTGGTGGAAGGATAGGTAAGAAAAATATTCAACATACTAATAGGGCGTTCCCATTCCATCATAACTCCGGTTGCACAGGATGAGACGAGTGCCACCTCATCTGGAGCTGGGTTGATGTAGACAATGGCCGAGTTGCAGAAGTCTTTATTGCGTCCTTCCCTATCCAAGCGCAGAACGCCCCTGAAAGGTGTTTTATCGTCTGGATTGTCCTCCAGGTTTGACCTGTAATGTAACTCATATTCTGTGTAGATGGGTAAGCATGAAGCTGACTACAGCGATATGAAATGACGGCACCGAATTCGATTGCCCAATTCCTCAAGACCATCCAGGATTCCTCGTTTTCATACACCTTCGCCAAAGCCTCCGGCAGATTGTCTTCCCCGTCTTTTACACTCCAGGGGATGCCTTTCTTGAGGAGCCATCGCACAGCATCCACAGCATTCGGCGCGAAGCTTTCAGCAGCGAAGTGCAATGCGTACTTGCCTTCCAAACTGTCATACATGTGCAAGACTTGAGGGTCCCTGCTCATTGCCTTTTCCATGATATCAATTGAGCCATGTTGAGCCCCATAAAGGAAGAGCACCCATGGATCCTCGTTAGGATCGCTTGAGGGAACTCAGCGATGACATAAAATAAAAATTATAATTTACTCTGGATCTGCAAAGACGAGTGGCATGGCGATACTAGCACGATAATTGGAGCTTGGGGGAAAAAAAAGGTGAACTTCGAGTTGGGGCAAAATCGCGATCAGGTGACGCTGTTGATCAAGTATTAGTATAGTAATCTCTTTGCCTATTGTTGCAGAACAGCACGTGAGTTCAGGCCTATCTTGACGAATACAAAGTACAAGTTACAATGAACTTGTGAGCAGCACTCGAAAGACTAAAATCAAAGTTCAAGTACTCACCATTTATTGAAGTCCCAGCGACCAGTCATGCCAATACCCTTTTGCGTTGTGGATGGAACTTGAATGTCACTACTTGTAGTGGGAATCTGATTGAGGAAGCTGCGAAGGACAACGGTGGGGTATGTGGCGCTCTCTTTGCAGAAGACGTATCACTACCGGAAGTGAAAAGGTATCTATCGTCGTCACCGTGGTTCGTGACCGTTTGGGCCGTTGTCAAGGACCTGGTGTCTTCGATTCAAATAACAGATGAAATGTCCGTAAAGTCATTCATATGCAACTTCTTGGTAGCGTGATGCATCGAAAGGTTCCTCGAGATATGATAGAACCGATCCTTCTTTGATGTGCTGTCCAAACCAAGTCCAAACTGCTTTTTTTTTTTGGAAACCTTTGTCGAGCGTGTACCGAAGCCTACATTGTTATCTACAAGCGCCTCCTCTTCGTCTAACTGACTAGGCAACCGAGCTTGAGATGAAGAGATGATCCAATTGGGATATTCCCGTTGGAAGGAGATGCAACTGGACGTAAAATCCGGGGGGTTGAGAGACATACTGCACCAACGGTTAATGGTCCTGATGTGCAGCGTAATGGAATCAGAGGAGATGCTTGTGGTGAACGCCAATCCTCCAAAGGTGGTGGTGAAAGCTAAAAAAAGATAAGATACATAAGATACATGCATGATAAGTTGCTGATTCGTTGGTGAAAGGATCGGTGGTGGCCGCCAACGAGGGGATCACTCTCTTTCCTTGGCTCTGACGAGTCATTTTCTGTTCGTGGAGCAACGAAAAAGTACTGAGGCCACATGGTTCCCCGGATGTTAATTATCTTTCTGGTGTTTCTGGGACGATTGCAACGCGGTCAGATCTTGCATCCCACCTCCGTGAAGACACCACGTACCATTCATAAACTCGCTTTGGCAACTAAAATTAGTACTCTGCTTTCATGGTTGGTATCTTATAAAGCCATCGTCGGATGAGAAGAGGAAGATAGGCCGCTTCAACCCTTAATTGGTGACATGACTTCAACATTTGTTCAGAGTCATGTTGACACTCAACTACTCTGTTTCCGCTCTCCTTCCAATCTCATTTCGACTGGCGCGTCTAACTCATTTGTGAATTCTAAATTAGCAAGATGTATTCTCTCTCCGACGACGAGAAACCTACACACGAAGAATGCAATCAGAATGTACAAAAAGGATCAATGAGTAGTGGTACAAATGAGGGGTGGCGATGGCATGAATCTACTTTTGATGATCGTCGTTTGAGACAAGAATTACGGTTGTGGCGTGCACTCCCAATCCAGCAGCGGACATCGTTATGGTGGAGTTGGGTCTGTGGTATGTACCGCAACAAATCGGGAATCGTTATTCCCCGAAGAAACCGTTTGGGCTGATGGCATCTCAGCATCCACTGACGTAATTCCACTGTTCTGCGGCGATTCAGCAGCCGCCGGGGGTGTTGGGGGTACTATTACTGGAGGCGATGGTGTTACGGTTCCCGTAACCAACACCCGCTGCAGCTCCAAATCGGCATACTTTGGAGGGCCACCCAATAGTTCGTATTTAGGAAGGACGTCTTTGTCCCTCAGAAACCCATCATGGTCGACTTCTGTGCCTTGGGATGTGAATCTGCGTCCATCAAGGTCTATATCGGTTGCACGAGTACGTCTGGCATTGGTGGATGCTGCGGGTAATGGTAGCGGAGGGAAATAACCGTCTAGAAGTGGATAACTTCGCATGTCGACGCGGGGAGGATCTGTTGTGCGAGGAAAAGGGCGATGGCTGTGTAATCCCCCTTGGTCGTGGTTGTGATGTTGTCTCTTTCTCAGATAGAATAACCTGTGAATGATAATTAGTAAAAATTAGTATTAGGGAAAGGGAGGAGAAGCAAGTACCGTCTAAAAATCGCAGCGGAAGCGACGAATACCGCCAGTATTAGGAAAAAATACTCGATAATCGTCTAAAATAATACATAAGCCTGACAAGACTTCCTGGATGACGGGAAAGCTGGGGGTTCACTCACCCTTACTGATTTGGAATTGTCATGCGGAGCCTGGGCTGTGGTGTTGACAGTACTTGGATCGGGAAAAATTGGACCCGTGTTTACAGCCATGCTTGATATTGGCGTAACAGAAGATGTGGGCGCTTGGGGAGCACGAGCCTTTATCCAATGATCGTGATCAACGGGAATCTGCATTTCTGTTCAAACGTTCACCGGTGGTTGGAATGGTGTTGTCGTATTATCGGGTGTGCGTCCCCCGTGTAATACGTCGTCTCGGAGAGAGCATATTACTCGATATTGTGCGAGTGGCATCGAACAGTTGATCCATGTTTGGCAAGCGGCTTCAAACGAACATCATTTTCATTTTCCTTTTTGATTTCACGGATGCGTCCAACACAGAGTCTGTTAAAGTCTGGACGTTCAGCTTGGAAGGGTGAGTTTTTGTTTATGTCGTATTGTATCCTTCTGAAACCCACATTCAGGTCCTTACTTCGTCCCTTTCCCTGGGATACGAGAGGCTTTGGCAAATCATGTAGCCATAGAGACAAAGGCAAGGTCTTGCACAATACTACCGAATTTTGTTGGGTATGAAGATATATTTCTCTACAAGTGGCTAGTCTTTTGACTTTAGGAATGTTTTAGGGTCCGTTTCCTTGTGCATAACGGCAAGGATTATCTACCAGTAATGGTTACACAGGATATGGTTGGACATAAGCTTGGAGAATTTTCGTTCACTAAGAAGAGGTTCACATTCAAGTGCGTCTAGCCATCTACATTTTCTCGGTGCTTGGACTAAGTGGACTTGCAGGACTAAAAAGACATAATGATAGTCGTGGTGCCAAGGGTTCGTGAACTGTATTCAAGACAGACACCATCTTGCGGTCTGGCTGTAACATATAAGACCTGTTAGAAGTCTCGAAAACATTAACGTTGTTCACTTACAACTTCTCCAAGCAGTAACGTCCAATCTCTGGCACACCCTCATTCGAATTTAACTTGCGGTCTCCCCCTTGTTTTGATTTCCTTCTTGAGCATTTCCACTATTCTCGATTGAGGAGCAGGCGGTCCAGCGATCGCATTGACTACCCTTCTAACAAGTAGTCGTCCTCCATATCCAAAAATGCAGCCCGTGATGCACGCCACACCGACAAGAACGTAGAGGGGGTAGAGTGCATCGGCGAGGTACAGGAATGTCACGTAAGGCAACCGGATGAAAATCGTCGTCGACACGTCGATGAAGGTCGTTATCGGTGCGATAATGTATAATAGGATGGGCAGAGGTGACAGTACGAGTTTGATTAAGGATAGCGAGAAGGACAACAAGGTCCCCACAAAAGCGAATACCGCATGGGTGTAGGGTATGAGTTTCAACAGTGAACCGACGTCCACCTCGATATTTGGCTGCACGGCGAGGCTTGGCGTCGTTGAGGTCGCTGAGATATAAGTCGCAGACGCCATGCGAGATGTGCCGGATGATTGACACCAAGACTTATAGATTATGTAACGTTTTCCCAAGCTTCCATGATCGAGGGTACTCCCAGGAAACTGTCGACTTTCATTGTGCACCGCTCGACAGCCTGTGGAACTTGGCATAAGCTTCAACTACGCTACTAGTCCTGGATAACCCCGTGTGCGCCACTGCTCAACGTGCGTTGCGCCCTCCTAACCTATCCCCATATGTCTCGGAACTTGGCTGCAATTACTGAATGGAGCTGCCCGCTATTGTGCTTTGGCTTGCGCACACCTTTTCTGGAGAACATGCGGTAAAAGCGTGAAAGTCGTGCGCGACACTGCCGATCCTTTGATTATAAGGCATGTGGCAGAGACGTTAATTGTCTTCCCTTCGTCGTCACCCTCACAATCAAGCAATGCCTAAAATTAGCCAACGCATTATCCACTCGATATCTACGGGGCCTCAACCATCTGAACCCCTTCCGAAAGATGTCATTATCGGTCCTGCTGCAGGTTCATCTGGCTCGCAATTCATTCAGCGTAGTCGGTATATCTATCGATGGTCAAACCGCCAGGAGTGTGTTTTTTCATTCGTCCTTGGCGATACTCTTAATCGCGTCGACTGACTGCCACCCTTAGACGTATTCTTGACGGAATCAAACTTTACCAGGGCACAATAACGCCGCTCACCTCACAAATTCGGTTTTATCGGAATAGAGCAAGGAGGATCATTGCCATTTTCGAAAATGGTCATGACATCGAACCGCCCTCGCTCGAAGACTCGGAGATGCCTCACGCGACAACTATAACGACTCGAGAATTTCTCTGCGACATCCCATTGTCTGCACCACAACCGTGTCCGTCTGCGCTACGACAAGTCTCTTTTTTCGACTTCCCGGGACAGTCATGCATCGGAAGGTCATCGAAAAAAGACCCTTCAAAACAGACCGTAGTGCCCTCACATACCCATTTTGCGACGAGCGATATCACAAATAGGTACCGAGGTGGTTCAACCACTGGAAAAAAGAGACAGTGGGAGACCAACGACGGTGAAAGAGATGTCTCCGCTTCCAAAAGACCCAGGTTAGCAACCATCACTTCCCCGGTTATCGCTTTTGTTCTTGGTGTTGTGGTTGGCACCTTTAACTCCAATGTCCGTAGTCGTGTTTGCCAAGGTCATCTGTTTGCCTTTGGTTTACCCCTTTGTTAAATTTCTATTTCCGATATATACAACTCGATTTGAAATGCTGGACTCGTCTGTATCACCTTTTTTTTTTATCTCTACAACTCTAGTGACCTACTACTCACGAGTGCATTTTATGGGAAAACTTGTGCCAGTGTACGTTGTCGGACGTGTATTAACGACCTTGTTTTTTTTTGCCTTCCCAATGAGGCGAAATAACCACAAATAGAAATAGCTTGAGGTAGTTCCAAATGCGGTAACAAGCTGCTCTTCGTTTCTCGACGGTCCATCATGGGCGTGAACAATAGAGTTACTGTTTGAGTAAAGCGATGCCATATCGAAGGCCACCTCTTTTGTCTATCGGTGATTGTCAAGTTAACAATAGGTCGATCAGACTCGGCCTTCTGAATACCCAATCTCAGTGTGTCATTGCAGGCCAGAGACCTGACATCTCTTCTGGTTATCACGGAACGCTACCGCATTGTAATTTACATAGCCCGCGGGCCGCATGAGTCATGACCTCATGTCTGCAGGGACCAAAGCACAACATCACATCAGCCGCCAAATATCCTCTTTCTGGAGTAATAATGGTTGTAATTTTTTTTTTTTGCCGTGACGACGCGTACGCAGCCTCACGAGCAGGGAGTGGCACAGTCCATAGTCCGACCAGGGGGTAGAGAGGGAACCTATAAGAACTGCATCATGGCTGGGCGCTTCTTTATTCCTCCCGGGCCAGTCTCACAATTAAAGTCGCCGAAAGCTTCAAACAATAGGGCAGCTTCAAATGTCTCAATCAGCCGCCGAGATACAGATCTTGTGGATGGGAAAAATCCATCAACCTCAACACACTATCGAATTCCCTTTGGGCGAACAAATTGTGTATTCCAGCGGTGGAGTTTATATTCATAAAACGATGTACCTTTCAATGTGGACTACGGACGAGACGTGAGGGACCTCCTTCAATATCGTTTTGAAACCTTTCTAAAATCTTAGATTTTTGCATAGATCAACTGACCAACTCTGTCTTTATCGAGGAAGCCAAACCCCCCACCGTGACGATATAATTTTCGAGAGAAGAAACGATGTATTACATGCAATTTACACCGCAGGCCACACGATTCCAACAGCCCAGGGTGTAGGCAATGTCCCCTGTGTAACCGTCCTCACAGTGATGCAGGAACTACCTCATTTAAATGATTTCGTTGAAACTATGCCTGACGGCGCGTCCCACTTATTCACACCAGGATTACATACTTCTGTCTCGTTCAGTCCCTCCCCTTTTGCTCCTCAGTCGTCATTGGGCTTCCTGATCACAGAGATTTGACTTGTCGTGTCACTCCATTTGTGTTCCTTTTTTAGTTATGACCAAGTATCATAGTTCGGATTCCTGGTCATTAATTGATATCGATATACATTGATTTGTGTCTTCTGTCTAAAGAAACGTTCTGAGGATTATCAAAAGAGATGATACGAAGCACGACAGCACGCCTTTATCCACCAACCAATGTAACCCTTCCGAATCGTTGAGAATGTGTGGTAGACAAAACAAAAAAAGGAGGCCAAAATAAACAAAAGGGTCAGATTCGGAGGGGGAACGAGAGCATGGGGGAGAACATAACAGTGTCAGGAGGCAAAGACTTTAGGAGGGGACGGCGGTGGAATGAATCGTGGTGTGTAAACGTATTTACATCATATAAAGACGCTGGATAAAGCAAGCGGCCAGGATAAATTCGGCGGAAGCATACAAGCACAAAAAGGACTGATAATTGAAATCATCGGCCTTGCCTATGAGCCCCCCGGCTTCCCCCCTGTCTTGAATCTCAAAAGAGGGGCAAGTCCAGAGGCTGCACAAGCTTTCTTCAGGAATTCATGCTGAAAACAATATCGCATTAATTCCCGAGGCTGAATATAAAATTAAATACCTCAAGCAATTCGTTTGCTGTCGCTCTACTGGCCACATCAACACACAAACAAACGGCGAGGAAGCCTTTCAACTCCCGACTAAGAGCTTCAGGCTTCTTCAGTGTCGGTGTACCATTGGTCGCGATCAAGTACAGGGCTTTGAGAGGTTCTTCGTCGAGATAAGGGGGTTCGTTTTCAATCATCTCAATGGCCATAATGCCAAGAGACCAGATATCAACTTTCGCACCGTACTCCTTCTGCTTGACTACCTCGGGCGCCATCCAGTAGGGCGTCCCGACCATAGTTGCCCGCTTTGACTTTTGGTCAGTCAGTTTAGCACAGAAACCAAAGTCGGCTGGCAGGCAGGAAAATTGAGATCTGATGGACGATAAGGACAAACAGAGACCACTGACTGATCTTGACCCTTCCTTGAGCGTCCAATAACACGTTGTCAGATTTGATATCCCGATGAATGATGTTTTGGCTATGCAAATGGCATAAGCCCTTGCAGGTCTGCGGTAATCGGAGTTATTGCGTGAACTTAGTAGAAGGATGAAAATCTTACCTCCGAACTAATACTCGAGATCTGGTCTTCCTCCAACGTATTATTCTCAATTATGTCGGTCAGTGCTCCACCTTCCATGTACTCCATGACCACCCAGAGCTCATTACTCTTGACAAGATAGGATTCCAAAAAGTTGACGATATTCGGGTGTTGCGACTCCTTCATAACCAGAATCTCATTGACGATTAGTTCCTTCCGGGGCTGGTGAGAGAGGTCCATCTCCTTTATGGCAACCTTCTTGCCTGTAGCAAGGGTTTTGGCTACATAGACATGTCCGGAAGCACTGTTCGGCGGATGGAAGTTGCAGGAAAGACAATAGAGAAACAAAAGGCATGTCAGTATCAGTGGCATCATCTGCAAATTGTAGGAAATAGAAAGGAAATGATGGAATAGGACGGAGTCTACCCGGTGAACCATCGAGGGTATGCAAGAATATAAAGTGGAAACACGAAAACGAAGCTCACCCTTGTCCGACTTTCTTGATTTTACTGTATAACAACTTCGGGTCGTGATCTGAAACAACCTGCCGCAATTTCTCCATAATTTGTACTTCTGTCATTGTACTAATCCGCTTCTCTTTTTCCTTAGGTTTCTCCAATGCTGCTGCTGCTGCTGCCACACCAGGAGAAGCTGTAATTTTCGGGGGCTTCTCTTGATGCAGTATTTGCACCTTCTTTGTCGGTTGTAGGGGGAGAACAGGAGGAGGACCCGTCGTAGAGCCAGCCGGACCTGGTACGGGCGGAGTTGGGTAAGTAGCCGCAGGTGAGGTTTTCGAAGGCGGAAATGGAGGGCGGATGTCAGCTAGCTGCTGCTGCTGCTGCTGCTCTAACCGCCGTTGCTGTTCTTGCTGCTGCAGCTGTAGTTGTTGAATCTGCCGTTGATTTTCTTCTTGCTGTTTTTGCCATTGATCTTCTTGAATGCGTTGTTGTTGTTCCAGTCGTTGCTCGTGCTGACGAGCCTGCTCCTGACGTTCTTGTCTAACTTGTTCGAATGAGTCGCTTCGCTGAGGAATGATACCAGTAGAAGCCAAGGGCTTAACCCTTGCTTGGGAGGACCCTTCGTTCTTCGGGGGGACTCCGGGGCCGGGGGCAGGCCTGGCAGCGGAAATGGGGGGGCGAGGAGGCGCATTTCGTGAGGGTTGAGGAATGTAATTTTTTGGTGGTTGGACTGTTGAAATGGCACTGGCAACATGCGATTCTTTCACGAGCTCGGCTGCACGGGCAGCAGCACTAGGAAGGTTATCACTATCACCACCCAGAGCGGCAGGAGAAGTTTCTTGTCGAGGAATTGGCGGTCTTCCGTTCTCGATTTTGGTAGTAATACCCCCGAAACCAGTTCCTGCATTAAAGCGGGCTGGCGCGCCTGCAAGATCTGTTGAGACCAGGAGCGATATACATGGCGATTATACTCACCGATAGTCAGATCTTCAATTTCCCGTTTCTGATGATCGGTGTAGAATTCTAAAACTTCGAGAACAGCCTGTGGGTCCTTTGCATAGTCCTCCTTCGTGATGGCAGACTTGGTCAGGAGTTTGCTCCATGTTTCGGGCATTCCCTACGCAGTCCCTAAGTCTTGTCAACCTAACTACGAGGATGAGACGTACCGTGAATGCACCGGTAATTGGGTCGAATCCGACATGAACTTGGTGAACGAAATTTGTAGGATTGCTCGCTCCAGATGAGGTGCGGGCGTAGATATCATCCAGCCAACCATAGAGTTCTTCATCATTCTTGAGGGACATGTAATAGCGGCGGTCTTTTGTGTCGAGTAATAGACAGTATGGTTTCATGTCGATTCGTTCGACAGTCGTCACGTCCACAAGTGCGATGATATTTTGGGGCAAAGATGACTAAACACGCACAGGAGGCAGAAATTGAGTTGATTAAGGATGCAAGCACCCACAGATATTTTCGACAGCTCACCTCGTTTTTGTGAATAGATAAGGAGGATTCTTTGAGTACCAACCATTTCCGCTGGAAAATCCAATTTCCAAAGCCAAAGCTGTCATCTTTCATGCTTACCCAGCCAAGACGGACGATTTGCGAATCAATTGGGAGGTCTTGTCCTCGAATAGGCGAACCGCCAATGCCTGAGTATGGGAATGCATATGAAGAGCCTGAAGGGGATGGGGGTGGAAGTTTGAATGAGGAACTATATCCAAGAGCTGCGAGGGTAGGGTTGCTACCGTATGTTGGCGCCGGGTCGGCCCGTCTTTGGGGGGCCTGTGGTGCCGGGCGCGATGGTGTCAGCGATGCTGCATGATATGACATATTTAGCTGCTAACTGTAAGTCAAGATAACTTATTAGGATGAGGCGAGAGAGAGAATTAACCAAGCGGGAGACCAGATAAACGAGGTGACACTAAGATGTAGCGGTTATCTTGATCGACGGGGACTGTGTCTAGCTCGTCGTCGCGAACGACGGCCACAGCGGAAATGTGATCAGCGGCCTGTTGGTTTCAATCAAGAGCGCACTGACTTTGGACCTTTGTTTGCACTTCCGAACCGGATCTAACCGATCCACCTCTCGTCTCTAAGGAAACCGCTTGTCTCTGAATTTTGCAAATTGGTCTCCATTGCGCGCCTTTTTCCCTATTAAATTCAAATGATATCTGGTGCACTGGTTAATGGTGCTCCGTTCCAAAAGTATTAAGTAACCGTGTTATAGTGACCGAACCATGTGACGTGTGACAGGTCGGTCTTCATGTTGTCTTCAAGTTTCCTGCTTCGAAGCAAAAGGATTCATATTCTCAAGTTTTCCATTCTGTCCAGAAGGATTCCCAAGGCAAGACTAACTCTGAAACAGGTGTGTCGTGCTTGTATTGTATCCCTGGTTATCCATTTAAACCAGGAACTCCAGCCTTTGGCTATTGATAAACCATATATCCAAACTCTTGACCCTTTAAAACTACTATCAAAGCCCCAGAATGTCTACGATATCTCCTTCAGAAAAACCCTCTCCGTTGTATTTAGGACACTCGGTGGTATCTCCTTGGCTCTATTTCGATTTCAAGCGTCGAAGGAGGGCCGTGGAATTACTCATGATATTCCATTCCCTGCACAAACTCGCGGCGTTTTCTACTACCATGTGGATCCACAACTGCCTCCCATAACTGGCGGAATCAGGTTTCGTCTCTGCGACTCCCTCGAGACATTCGACATGGGAAAAGATTTACACATCACAGATGGAAAGCTTTGGGGTGTATCTCTCCCGCGCATTGCTCGCTTGGATAGGTTAAAAGAATTAGCCCGGTTTCTAATTGAGGAGGGTTTGGTTGAGGGGGACTTGGTAAAGGACCTGAGAAAGTTAAAACACCAAGGACTGCCCAGTCGATTCGTGGGATTGTTTCTCACACATCTTTCGCAACCTTTTGTCCTCGATCTCGAAACTACTGCGTTAACGATTCATCTGGTCACCAGGACGACTTATTCCTTCACACTTTTTCACAGCCCATTCTATAGTACCAACCCAGTCCACAAGCCTTATTTTGGTGCGTTTGCTACTGCAGCTTATGGTCTGGTCGTCTTACTATCATCTTCTTAGGAGTAATCAAAGCACGGTTCGAGTTATCGTCATTGCGAGAGCACAGCGACAAAGGACCTATGCTGTTACTCCGGATTATCGAATGTCTTACACCTGTTCAGAGGATTACGCCAGTTATCTCCGGCCCATACATCGAATTGGATCCCACCAGTTCAATTTTGCTGAGGCAAACAAGTAGCGGGAATTTAAAGCCATGGACTTACTCCTTAGATCGGAGGTCTGATGGTTCGAAATGGAAAGAGTTTCTCGCAAACAGTTGAGGTTTTCAGTTTGTAGAAGGGGAAATACTAGACGCAAAGAGTGCTACAATCTAATGAAGACAATAAATTATACAAGAAGTGGAAAGATATCCGTTTCAAGATATATGAGGGAGGTATTTGGACCACTCTACCACAAGATAAGCACTCTCTGGTTCGCTTCTAAGTGACACCAGCGCTTGTGCCAGAAGCGATAGCCGAGCAAATACATATACAACCAGGAGCGCCAATGCAGGGTACAGCAAAATCTTCATGCCGAATCGTCTTGTTCGACTCGCATACCACACAAACCCGGTAACGAGTGGTATAACTGTAATGCATACCGAGGAAATGCGCCAGAAGATTTGTTCAGCTACCGTAGGGAATGAATAGTTCCACCCGATACAATGCAGTCCGCCGAAGCCGACTGCTATCACGGGCAAGCCGAAGAAGATAAAGTGATCGTCCAGATTGGACCAACTGACATTGGTCGCGTAAAACGTAGGGACGTGGGTGGCGCCCGGGGGAATGTCACTTGTGTCGATGATAGTGTAGAGGGAATTGACGATGGTGGCAATTGGGAGATATACGAACCAATGAGCGACGAGCTTCAATATGGAGGAAATTGAAATTTCTTTTTTTATTTCACGAAGTCGATCGTGGAGAATATGGGAGCCGGAGGCTCGAGGGCTGTTGAACATACCAACAAGCCATTTCAGCGCTGTTCGGAAGGTATTAAAGATGCCAGCAAAGAAACCCTGAGAACGATGGTTTTAACGGGTGATTGGTATGCATCGAGAGTAGAAACTCACTAGATTGACATGTCCAGTTTCGACAGGGATGACTCCCCTGAAGTACAATGTCACAGGTTCCTGCGCAGACAACGGTTTGTCCCACCAGAAGAAGTAGGTGATCCCGTTGAGACTCGCAAGAGCAAGTGTGACAAGTTCGAGCTCAGTGATGGCGAGCCCCTGCATACCCCGCGCTATGCATTGAACGAGAAACCAAGTGGTGTGGATGATGGCTATCGCCTTGGAAAGGAAATCACCTTTCGATCTGTCTTGGATCTCGGCGTCTGTCGTAGTGGGGAAGGTGATGATGCATTCGTCGACGAGGTCCTTAAATCGATAGAAGGACAGGGTGCCAGGGAGTTCGCGCATATAAGTAATGTGCTCAGGGAGCTTTTGTCCAAACGTCTCATAACGTTTATAGTCCTCTCTGTCCATACTCTGAAGCTTGCGGTTACGAAACCAATCAGAGTAAGCATAATCACTGCAATTTCTTTGGACTTGCTCCCACTCTGTCCAGAATCGTCGTCTATCACCCCTGTAAATTTTCGATTCGACGAAATAACGTTCCCAATCTAGGACTCCACTACCCTCAACCTCCTTCGGTGGAGCAGGTTTCTTCGGTTGATCTGGCACCTTTAAGCTGGATTCGTGGGCCACACCACCTTGGGATATGTCAGCCAGAGTGAAGCCACCCATACCCAAAAAGTGAGCATGAACCCGCGTCCAATTGTGGTCTAATGGATTCTGATCAACTAGCTTGATGGCGTATATAATCTGATCGTACCCTTTTTGAACTGCCTTTCGATTTCCTTAGCCGCCAGCCATTGCTTCACTGCCCATGTGAGGACAAGTTCTGGGACCAGGAGTGCACAGAACATGAGTATGGTTTTCCTCCACAAGGCTTGTATCAGACTTTGTCGTCGGGGTGGGATATTGGGGTGCATTGCTGTCCATGTGCAGATAAAAATTGTCGTCCAGCAACTCCACAGTATTTCGAAAGTTGACCTCGTCTTCGTTGTATGATCGAGTCGGCGATCGAGTCGAGGGAAGCTTGGCTCGAGAAGGCCTGTGGTGGTGATTGGCATTGCTTCGATGCCATAGTCATTGAGGACAGAAAAGACGACTAGTAACCACATTTTCAACCCTACTTTCAGGGGAACGTGGTAGTGTCGTCGGGATCATCAGTAATCCTTAGGTTCGGAATGGCACAATTCGAACACGAGTATTACACAGCTCCGGTCCGTAATGGAATCTGCATGCGTTTGGCAAGGTCACGAGGACTTACATAAAAACGTGTAGCAAGGTTAATTGTTTATCCGTCCACATAAAGCTGTGGATGACGAAAGTTGAAAAGATTGAGATTGCAACAATGAGCAATTCCGCAAACCACAAAGTTTTGAATGAAGTTTGATCATGAATTACGAGATTGATTGAAATATTATTATTAGCTGATCGACGATACGGAAAGATCCAATACTATCTGATCACGATAAGAGTCTGATTTGTAAGGCTGCAACTTTGCTCATGGATACCACATCTCTTCATGGAGCGGTAAATTTCGCGATTCGAAATCTACTGAAAGTTGACATGCTTTCTCCTGTTGCAGAAGAAGGTGGTGCTGGGGCTAAGGGAGGAAATGCTAGACAACGAGGATAAGCTACTTCGGGAGAGGGAGGCGAAACTGGTAGTAGTCGACCAAGAACTGAAGCGGAGGGCGAAATGGTTTATGAACCACGAAGAGGATTTAATAAATGACGAAGCGAGGCTACTACGTCGAAAAATGGACCTACAGAAAGAGGAGGCAGGACTACAGCAAATGCAACAGAGACTGAAGAATGAAAAGGTGGCACTGAAACAGAGGAAAAAGGAAGCAAAACAAGAGGATAAGAAGTTGCTGGAACAAATAGAACGTCTAAAGAGAGAAGGAAATTTTGAGTCGAGGATGTGGACATTTCCTACCAGCGAGAAGAAGACGGTGCCGACGTTGGCCTCAAAGCTGAACGACGAGGCTCCCCCTGGTCCTCCGATGCAGCGGATGGGTACTTCACGTTCTGAATCAGAAGAAAGAGAGAGGTTTGAACGATGGAAAGCGGAGGAGCAGTCGCAAATGCAACGGAACGTGACCGAGGAGTGGCTAAATTCTAAGGAAGATGCGCTGAAACGCAAGAAGGATCGACTGAAGGAAAAAGAGGTTCGACTGAAGCAAGAGGAGAAGCAATTAAAGCGAAAGGACAAGCAGATGAAACAGAAGGAGTCCCAGTTGGAGCGAGAGGAGACGAGACTGGATAAAGTGCAGGAAGCGTTAATGAAGAAAAAAGCGGAATTGGAGAGGGAGGAAGACCAGCTGAGGGAGGAGATGAAGCAACTAGAACAGGAGGCCGATCTACGAGAGCGCAAAAAGGAACGGCTGAAGGGAATCAGGCCCGAATAAAATTACGGAAGTCTGGATTCTAGAATAACAAATGGAGTGGATAGAAAAATAATTTATTCTGACTACTTGGTCCGCATCTTGCCCACAACGCCTTTTTTCGAAGGTGAAGACTTTGGGTTGGAAATACTCACAATTTTCGAGCGCACTCTGTCCCACTCCCCGTCCAAGTATAATTTCAGGATCGAGTTCCTGTGATCCTTGCTAATACGGGAATCCATCGACTCGGACAAGGCTTGTTCGAACTTTTTCAGGTTGGATGGGGGGTACATCAGATTCAACCAGGCAAAGTCCAGATCAGATGGTTTGTCGCTTTTTTTGACTTCGGAACCATCCTTCGTCCATTTGCGGGGGATATTATAGCTGAAATCAATTGTCACTAAGTGTCCGTACACGAGGGAAGTATCCTCACTTCATACAAGATGCCTTATCCGGTGGTGAGTAAGCGCCGATCGTGTCACGATCGAATTGCTGGACGATGTTATCATTGATGTCCTTCTCAGACCACTCGTCGTCCTCCATGTCCTTTACGACGGCTGGGAGCTCCATAAGTTCCCAATTATAATAAAAATTAAAGGTATACGCACCAGTCGCAGAGATAGCAAACTTGCGATCAGGATGTTGATGCTCGTGCAGCATTCCTAGGGTGTGGAAGAACTCGTGCATGATGTCCCCGTATTCTTTCGAGCCTTTTCGGGTTTCGCCAGATTCGTGTCGGACATCTGAGAGATTCATAGTCGGTTCATCTGAGTTGATTTTCTCCGCTTCTCTCCCCACTCGCGACCAGGTTTTCCCGTAAGGATGCTCGTGATCGAAGGCAATCCGAATTTCAGCATCGCTGTCTCTATCGACACGAACAAATTTGATGCCTGGAACCTGCTCCTCTAAGTGTTTTACGACTGACTGAACCTTTGATTCCCGATTGCGTTGGATAATATTGTCTGCTGGTCGAAAAAACGAAAAACGCAACACCAACGGCTATCACAGATATAGTCAATAAGCACGAATCAACTTTGGGCAGGTCAACACACCTCATCCCTAGAGCCACAGGGCCATAAATTACTAGTCTTGGTAAAGACGGCTCGTGGAGGTTTGTTGTTGTTGTCAGTACGTGTCGGTATCCAGGGCTTCACAACCGTGCTTAATCGTCCAAGGAGGGGATAAGAATTGTACTTGGATCAAAGCTTTCAGAATGCTCGAGAATGGCATCAAGGGAAGTCTAAACTTACTCGTTGCCTAACCCAGACAAGGACTTGTATGAGGGATTCTGGCCAGGGAATTAGCATTTGTTTCGGTTGATCTGCCATGTACGAGGAAGGGACTATAAGGTAGATTGGATGCTGCGGGGACAATTAAGAACCCACTAGAATTCGAGCCATTTCTATGTTTCAGGTAATCATGTCGTCCTCGTTGTTTTCATGAAGGCGGTGCTTCATACCAAGACCCTGATATTCACGACTTATCTGGTGGTCAACTACATGATTCCATGATTCCGGAATCCGAAGCGGTTGACCATGGTGTATAAAGGTTTTAGAAATCCAAGAATTGAAGGGACAGAGTTTCCGAAACACCGCGAGGCTGCAAAAACGTGGGGCCAACGTGGAGCTGGACAACTTTGCCCAGCCATAAAGACAGGAGAGAGCGTATCCTCCGGGAATTACCATTAGCGGGCTTCCGGGTGACCGGTGATCACGATATCGTTACGGTTTTGTCACGGTCGCAACTTTCTCCAGACTCTCAAGGCTGATGTCCACTGCTTCCCATCTTACCTGGACCAATAATCCGCCTTCGGATATTGAAAGAACCGAGATACAGCTTGCCATTTCGCGCGCAGAGAAGAAGAAAGCCGATTTGAAGGCTTCATTGACTCAAAACAGTTCTTCGGAGGGTGTCAGGGTTCAGAAATCCGTCAACAAGCTCGATGATTTCATCAACGCCCGCAAACCCATCCTATCGACTCTGCGCCACCTCCCCCACGAGATGTTGTCCTACATATTTACTCTTTGCTTGGATCCAATCAGAAATCGACCTTGGCATCGATCACATTGGCATTCCATTCCTTCCTTTACCCTTTCCCAAGTCTGCCGTCGGTGGAGGGCCGTGGCGCTCGAGACCCCCATTCTTTGGTCCCTTTTAGTAGACGTACAACTGAAACCAAAGTTGGGGTCGAAGTTAGGGTATTCGTACATCAAGTTTCTCGAGACTCTATTGCGGCGGTCGAAAAATTTGGACCTATGGATTTACATCCATGTACCTTTTCACGAGCTAGATACACATCGTGTCATTGCGCCACTGGTTCGTCATTCAGGTCGTTGGCGTGTGGTAACCTTTGAGACGTCCCCTTCGATCGTTGCTGCCTTCCGAGGTATTCAACATCGCTTGCCACGCCTCCGATCTTTATCGTTGGATCTCTCGCGGGGCGACGAGGCGACTTCCCTAAAACTTTTCTCAGATGCCCCCTCCTTGACAGAAGTCACGATTTCTGATCTCAATCCGCAACTTGAACTCCCTTGGGGCCAGCTGAAGTCCTTCAACGAGCAGACTAAAACAGTGCCGGGAACCCAGGTCCCACATGTCTTCCGAAACTCGACCGATTCGCTCGAACACCTGATACTTACGCTTCGGACATTTGTGCTCGTGTACACGGTGGCCGGTGTTGGCCTGACGCGTTTGGACGTACCAGTCACGTTCCCCAACCTGAAGACAATGCGATTGACCTCCCAAACGAATGATTCTGCTGATCTGATATTGTTTCTTATTATGCTTAGATCACCGTGTCTTGAAGAGTTGCACATAACCGGCTGTCATCCAGCTTCAGTGGCACAACCCTTTCTCCTTCAGCAATTCTTTGAGGGTTCGTTCAAACACTCTTCACGGCCGTCGCTCAAGCGGCTATCCCTCCGTGGTCTTACCACCCTCAACAACATTGGTGAAATTCTTTGCCTGGTCCCTCATTTGGAACATTTCGAAACCAATCTTGGAACCGCCCGGGATGTCTTGCTCAAAATATCAGGGAACGGGCAGAACGTTCCGCTCCTGCCAGAGTTGAGGAGTCTGATTATAGATTGGGATCTGTTTAAAGGGACGGAAGACATCATTATGATCTGTGTCACCTTCACGGAGTTGACAAGTTCGAGATGCAAACGTACCATCGTAACCATACCTTCCGAAGGCGATGCGTCGGATCACACTACGCGTACACTGGAGGATATCAGCATTATCTTTACCAGCCAACAATCGGCATCCGATATCTCAACAACTGGTGTACATACGACCACTTTCTCGGACGATATAATTATTGGCGTAATAGCCTCCACTTTCTACTTCCCGCTATTGAAGGGGACAAGAAGACTGAGTTGGGATCAAATTGTGCGATGGGCGTTGACAAAATCTTGACTTGTATAGAACACGCAGAGCCTCAGAGGGTGAACTTAATTTATGTCAGTCATTCTTCCTTTTTTTTTTTTTTTTTGGAATGTTTAACGTCGTAAAGTGTGTATTACTGACAGGGCCGTGACAGGCTACTCAGCTGTATCGTGCCATACGGAATCTCGCCCTATTGAACAAGGGTTCGGTTCCAGACGACGATAAGCATCATTTGCGCAAACGTGCTAGGGCAATTATTGATGGCTGGGACGCGATCATTCAAGCAGATATTGCTGATCCGAAGTCGCGTTGGTGCAAGAACTGGGTCGTGAGTGGGGAAGGGAGATTGCAGTATCTTCCGGACGGATATGGTTAGTTTTTTTCCCCTTTTTCATAAAGTATGTCCACTGAAATAGGCTACAGTCTTTCACGACTTGGATGAGGCCTTGCAACTTATTTTGGGCTTGCAATGTTGTAGGATACAAATCCAGAGTCTTGAGTAGATCCCCAGTTCTGACCTCAACCGTCAGATTTCCAATTTAGTAATTTTTTGATGTGATTCGGACAGTCGGACCGGGCACAAAAAAAAGCACTGACTCGGACGAATAACTCAGATTGATACAGTACACCTTTTTTTCGTCGGTCCAGGAAATGCTGCTATCTGACTTGCATCAAAGAAATTACTGTATAAGGCACGCTAATTCTTGAACAGATCATCCACAACAATGGGCACAAACCAGTCCACGTATGAAGGCGCCCGCCATGCGGGTCACTGCACACCGCCACCCATGGCGCTGTCCAGTCCTGGGACCTGTGCCACTCATTTCAAATTGAAACATATCGATCCTGCTATCAAATTTAGCCGCCTGTGATAAATATGGACACCGTTCAAGCCTCGTGTATCACTGTATGTACGAATGCGTCTAGACGTGACAAAAGGCTATTTGTTCTGTTCCTAAGCTGGATCGTTCTTTAATACGTATAGGGCCCTACTAGGGTGGCACACCAGGTTCATTCTGACTCATTCTTCCCCTCAAAAATGCCAAATTCGAATAACACTCCCCTTGCCACCCTATATGAATGGTGAGTTGCTCGGGTTGCACACCGTTCGGCAGCGTTTTAACGGACTCTCAGATTTTTTTTTTGGTCCTGTTCTACATGCGTTGCTTATTGAAGGCGACGAGGATACTGTTTGTTTCGTGCTCGCCACATTGACGATCTCGACAAGGTGAAATTCTTCCGATGGATAGGTGATCGTTTTTTCATGGAATGCAGAAACACCTCGACTCCTGCAGTGCAATACAGGTGGTGGTCGGCCAGTCGCATCGCTTTCACTCCCCGCCAAGTATTCATATCCCTTCCGCGATGGAAATGACGAAAGGTTTCCACAACTTTACTCCCTTCCCTTCCCCTCTCCACCTCCCACCTCCCACCTTCCACATGAGAACGCACAGGTATGTCAAATTTTTGTCCGATGATGGCAATATGGATGAACGCACCTCTATGCGCGCTAGGTACCCAACCTTTTCACAGATTTCGGACGTCTCGGTATCCGCCCACAGTGGATAACCGTGCCCACTGCCAGCGAACCCTTATCAAATTGTCAAGTTGTGGATGACTCCCACCTTTCCCACTCAACCTCCTCCTACAAATCGGAATCAGTCAACCCTGCGACTCCTCGAGACTTTCAACAAGGAGGATTGCCGTCGGAGAGCCTTGGGATATCTGTGTCACCTAGATTTTATTCTGGTGCGTTCGGTATTGCAGCCGATTATGGACGAGTTCGTCCTACCATGACCTCCTTAGGATTAGCCAAAAAGTACGGTTGGAGTTACTCAGGAAGAAAGGGCCGATGCTGGACCCTGGATTCTCACTTGCTGAGAAGGTTTTCCGTGCAGACGAAAGCGCAAAAAGGAATAGTTGAATGGAATTGGGCACAGGTAAGGAGCTCATTCGACATGTATATTACAGGAGTCTATTTATTATCTATTATGGATTAGGTATAGGGTGTGCAAAACAACAGTGTTATTAGACTCAGCGACCTGGGAACCTGAAAATACTTTTTTTCTTCTGCCTGGAAACACTCTCAATTTTGGAGCGTAGTTGTCCCCACTCTCCTTCCATGTACAACCCCAGTATACACTCCCGATCCACATTGGCAAGATTAATGCCGCACTTGGACAAAGCTTGTTCGAACCGTCTTTGCTCTCGGGGAGGGTACATCAGATTCAGGAAGGCCCAATCTATATCGGATGGTTTGTAGTTTTTCTTGACTTCTGACCCCTCCTTCGTCCATTTGCGATGGATATGATAGCTGAGATAAATTGTCAATGATGCTCATACATAAGGTGAAGGGCGCTCACTTCATGCAAGACAAATTATCTTGTGGTGAATAAGGCCCAACCTTGTCGCGGCTCAATTTCCCCATGTTATCCTTAATATCCTTCCTAGACCACCCGTCTTTCTCCATGTCCTTTCGGACAGCTGGGAGCTCCATGAGCTCCATATACTATATAAATCAAAGGTAACCATACCAGTTTCAGAGATGGTGTAATTGAGTTCGGGATGCTGATGTTCATGGTACATTCCCAAAGCGTGGAAGAATTCGTGCATAATGTCGATGTATTCACCCGTACCCTCTAGGATTTCACCAGATCCGTGCCCTGTGACCTCCGAGAGATTCATAGTTGGTTTATCATCATCGATATTCTCCGCTTCCCTTCCCACTCGCGACCACATTTTTCCGTGCGGGTCCTTGTAGTCAAGGGCGATCCGAATTGCCGTTCTACTGTTTTCATTTACACGGTCAAATTTGACGCCTGGAACCTCCTCCTCAATGTGTTTTATGACGGCCTGTATCTTAGACTCCCGATTGCGCTGGATGTCGTTGTTTGCACGTCGAATATAGGAATACCGCAGCTGCAACGGCTGTCACAGATGAAGTAAATAAGCATCTCTTGGGCCAAGTAGCACTTAACACACCTCATCTCTAGTCCCACAAGGCCATAGATCATCAGATTTGCAAAAGACGGCCCGTGGGGGTGGGTTGTCAGTGTGTGCCGGCCACCAGGATGTTATCCGTTTCAGGAGAGGATACGACTCGATCTATACCAAAGGTTTCAAATGTGCATGGTATTTAATATAGGAGTCCAAACTTACTCGTTGCCTAACATAGTGTAGGGCCTGTCTGAGAGGTTTATGCCACGGAGATTTTTCAACTTTCGGTTGGTCTGCCATTTGTTTCCGAGTTGTATCAAAGCTGTCGCAACAAGGCAGGTTAAATGAGGCTGATATCGTTTTATGCTTTTTATGATCCATTGATTGTTCCAGAATTGGTAATTACTTACATAAATATTTAATATACCGCTGGGCGCAGCATTTTCCAGTTGAAATACAAACAATTATTTTCTACTGAGTGCGCTGAGTGAACTGGCAAAACGTATCAATATTTACACTACCTTAGATACATGATTTTCACCAAGAAGACAAGTAAACCCTATGTTAGGGTCAGACATCGAGTCATTTTCGGCTAGAGTCATGGCAATCATTCACTTTTGATTCAACAGATGCATATTGCGAAAGGTGCTTGACTCCGCGAAGATCCGCTTATCTAACAATGGGATAATAAGAGGTGGTAGAGGCACCAATATAATGCTTGAAAGGGCCCATAGTATGTAGGGAATCAACGTTATCCAACATACCCTCGCAGACTCGCAGAATTGGCACATGTTGGATGAAATTTCGAATTCGGCAATGTCTATATTTGGTGCTTGGACCGGTAGCAAAAAACGGCTTCAAGTCCACAAAATATTATTCTACGTCGCCAGGCGTGTAACCCAAGATCCGACAAATCATTTCTTACGAAACACAGATAACTGAAGTCAGGTGCACCACCGCCCACTCTTATCACAACTCTATAGATAACAATACTACGACAAATGTCTTGCTCCACTCCGCGTGTACAATTCTCAGGTTGGTCCGAAATAATAAAATAGTTTCTGTGGTTCTTCAGAATCGTATGGGCATAGAGAAATGGGGTTGATCATCGGGAACTTGCATGTATGGTTATTTGAACTCGGAAACAGAACGGACGAGTAAAACAGGGGTGGCACAATAAAGAAAGGGACCAGCTAGTGAGAGGACATGTACAAGAACGCAGGAGATGAATTTTTTTAGAATTCACCACGAGGTTGTCCTGACATTCGTTCCACCCGGCGTGCCAGGAATACAATTCCGTTGGATTTGGAATTTTGGCGTTTTGGCAGCTTGTGATATATTCCTTACTATAACCTAACCGTCACCTATCACCTCGACGAGAAGAATTAGGGTTCCGGGCTTCCCAGTTGAGTGGTCCAATCAGTCAAAGCGGAGAGCGAGAGTGA
>Ga0307517_10003406_pt1 | contig 24742 bp, 29 predicted proteins | sample 23_EM_MG_FD_194515 | JGI IMG/M metagenome (GOLD analysis project Ga0307517, IMG submission 194515) | Populus trichocarpa ectomycorrhiza microbial communities from riparian zone in the Pacific Northwest, United States - 23_EM | ecosystem: Host-associated > Plants > Roots > Unclassified | place... | reverse complement strand
CTGGGGGGGGGCCGGGATGTGAGAGGTTGCGGTTGAAAGGCGTCCGCAGAACGGCAGCATGGGAACGTGGACTTTAGGCGCGAAGGGAGGAAGAGGCTGGGCGCTGGAGGGAGGGTTTCTGGGGGGGAGGCTCTAAGGGTTCTGGACGCAAAATGGCCGCGTCCAATGCATCCAGACGCTGCCTGTGGCGTCCGGACGCATTGGAGGCGGCCCTTTCACTTCCGGAAGGAATGAACCCGGTCGGACGCACCCAGAACTCGAGTTTACGTTATAAGCGCCTGGAATGTCCGGCGCACAGGGTGAGCCGGGAGAGATAGGGCGCAAGATGATTTTTTTGCTGATGTTGGTGCAGCGCAGTTCCAAGACCCTAGGGAGGCGGAATCGCATGTTGACGAAACCGATCGAGAGGATAGGGAGAATGGTTTTATCACCACTCGCTGATGGTGTATATATATGTAATTAAATTAAATTAAATTACGCGTGCTAAAAGGGTTAGGAATGGTCAAACAATAGTAGTGTGCGAGTCGGTGGGCAGGCAAGGCATGAGAATGAATTGCGCGGATGGTTATAGGCCGTGGAAGTATGAGTAAGGCATCTAGAGGGCAATTGTAGGTTCGGAAGGCATGGGAATGTGTCGGGCAGATGGTTATAAACTGCGCAGGCTTGGGTAAGTCGTCTAGCGGGCAGCTGTAGGTTGACAGGCACGGGAATGAGTCTGGGGGGCTGTTAGAACCCGCGGAAGACGGTGGGTGCCCGCGAGGGGACTGTAAGTGGCCAGGGAGGCGGCAAGAGGCATGGAGTAGACGAGATAGGATGTGGAGAGCTGAGGAGAGAGCCGCACGAGAGGGCAAGAAAGGGGGGACGTCCGCCAGATATGGGAGGAGACGGGCTGGGATCAGAGGGTGGAGGAGGAAGGGCTGAACGTGTTGGGAGGGATGCGGGCGGAGGAAGTAATGACGTGAAAATGTCCGCCGAATACATGAGAGGACTGAGGGAATCCAGGAGTATGGGAGAAGCGGAGGTGATGTTGGTGGAGTTCAGGATGAGAAATGGATTTAGGGAGAGGTTAGTGACGGGGTTAAAGGAGAGAGAGTATCATGGAAAGAAAGCTGAGGGGCAGGGGTATCGGGGGTATCGGCCGGGAGGAGAGATGTCGCGGCTGCAAGACGTCAGCAAAAGGGCAGCATGGGAACGGGTGCATTGAAAGCGAAGGTATGAAGAGGCTGGGCGCTGGGGGTAGAGTATCAGGGGGGTGGCTGCGCCAGGGGGGGTCAAAACCGTCAGGACGCAAAAAGGGCCGCGTCCAATGCGTGCGGCCCTTTCACTTCCAGACAGAATGAGCCCAGGCGGACGCACCCAGAACAGGAGTTTACGTTATAAGCGCCTGGAACGTCCGGCGCACAGGGTGAGCGGGGAGAGACAGAACGCAAGGTATTTCTTCTGCTGATGTTTGACATATGCATCTTCTATTATCTCGCAAGATGGATGAATAATTCTTAACACCTGAAATTATTGACAGAATAATCAGTGCTGGGTTACCACTACCCATATTTGAACAGGCTATTGGGCTTACTGGTTGTATCAAATCGTGCATGGTTTATTGTACCTGTAATTCCCAGTTTCCCCATGCTGCTTACTATATTAGTAACAGAAACAATAGGCCAAATTCACTTTCAAAGCATTTTCTACAACCGTTTAGAGAAGAAATAATTCTCCAGAAGACTGAATACACACAGTATCTATAACCAAATATTGTTCAGTCAATTGAGATTCCAATTTGCAATGCTATTGCAAAGATAACATTCACTATTGACAACTGCTAAGTTGTGCCTCATTACCCTTATCTCTCTGAGTTGGTATCCCAATACTGTTTATTACTAAGGTGGTATTCTTAGTATTTATAACAGATATTTTATTTTAGGAATAAAACTCTTTAACTGCTACTATGATGTTTCTTTGATAAATGAGTTGGTTAATGGTGTTCGTTACCAGATGAGGCAGAGTGCATTTTCACAGGATATCTCCTGCCCGTTCAGCAACCTGTAGGCTATGTGTTTCAGGTTATCCCTGCCTCACCCCTGTCCAAGGCCCACCTACACTTATTCCCTGCCTAGGATGAGTTTGCCACCATTGAACTTTAACAGAAACCTATCAAGAGGGTACATGGGATGAGGGCCAGCAGGTGAAAGCCATGGAATGTACTAAATTACGCCCCATTCTGGGCCATTGGGCAGTGTGGGCAGGGGAAAAGAGTTGGGATCCAAATTTTTCAGGACCCTGAAAGCACAGTAATCCATTGTATTAGTTAAAATATTTTGCAATCAGGTCATAAATCACAAACTTAAAGACATTTGGTTTAAAGGTCAACGAAATAATAGATTGAGATGTTATAAAATAACAAGAAAGTAGACTAAACATGAGGTTAGGTTAAAAGAGCCCTAGATTTGAGTAATTGAGACAAGCATGAGGGACTGATTAAGCTGCAATTTTAGTTTATCTTTGATCTTTTGTAATGTAATTAATTGTATTTCTAAAAGCTACATTTTGAAAACTCTAGGTTCTTAATTATAGTCTATGTAGCAGTAATAAGTAATAAGTAGCTGAGAGAGGTTAAATTGGAACCTGAAACATGACGTCTTCAGTGTAGTAATTATGTGTAGCTAATGGAAATTATATACTTCAACTATACGACGCTCCAGGTCTCGAGGGAACTTTTACTAGTATGAATATACAGTTCAAATGCCTATATACCAATCGTAATATGGAATATAGGGTCATTAGTTCCAATATCCAGCTATCAAAGCATTATGCAGCAAATGAATATGCAACTAGAAAATATGAGGAGTAGTATTCTCTAAACATCGTTCCAATCAGTTAAACTTATCTTGAAACGTGCTCTCATCCAGTATTCCAAGTCATCTTCCAAATGGGTCTGAGAAGCTCATAGCTTCCCGAGTTTGAGTTCAGATATATAGTCATCTTATGAAGCCTTATACCTCACTCTTAATATTTGGTACAATAAGCTATTCCCGCTAGTATAATAATTGCTAAAAAGTTATCCAAATAGCCTGTAGAATTCAGAAGAAGCCTAGGAAGCTCATTAAATATATGGCAAATTCAGATATAAACGTAGATAGTGAAGCATATTCTGAAGTACAGGATGGAATCTAGTATGGCACCCAATCGCAGTATACAGTTTGGTATAACAGGTTACCTCTGAATACTCCATATTCTAAGACTACAAAATTTGGCATTCTGGTATCCTAATACAATATAGTGGTATCTTCCACAAGAACTATTTTTGTTGATGAATTCTTTATTTTACCATCATCTCTCAACTCAATTGTAATTACCATCTATAGCAGTCCAAACTCGAAATCGACTTAACTGAATAAATTGAGTTATGCATAATCCAGAATTCATCTTATCAAAGACACTCACTTTATCTCCTCACTTAAAAGCTGTCTGATATTATAATTTTGGAATAGCCAACCATGGTTTTAATCCAAACCATAGTTTGTAAGTATAGAACTATTTAGTAGATATGAATTACCATAGTTTGCAGCCACCAGCACTCAAACTTTCACTATTTCTAACATATGTAGAATATAATGTTCTGCCCACCATGATTTGTAGCTTACCAAACTTCACAAAATTGTTACCCCAAACACCCTCTTAATTTCTCTTATCCAATTGCCTATGTGCTGAGTCATACATTGCAATCATGGATTTTAATAACCCCTAAGGACTCACAAGCAGTTTGCCTACCTTCAGTTACCACCTACTGAGAATTCTCATTCTCCTGCTAGGCCCCTGATCACACTTTCTATTCTCATCATGCAATCCACTTATCTCGATACTGCAATCCCCTTTTCACTAATTTCATTTTACTTTAGCTTTTTTTTCCTTCTACTTTACCGGTACTAATATACATAATATTTGACTACCCCAATCTCTCAAAAACCAAGCCAAAATCAATTATAACCTTATGCAACTCTCTTCACTTTCTACACATCCCACCCATTCTGTCCCATCCATGCCAGACCAATTACCAAGCAGTAGCCCAGTATGCTACAGAAGAAGAAAGTAGGACAAGTAGCTCAATGAACATTAAAGACCAGATTGTAAAAGAAAAAGAAAGTGTGTCTCCCGTCCAGCACTTTGTTGTAGCGCCAATCCATAGTAGCGAAACCGTAGAGAAGCAGGAGAAGCGCAGCTTCAGGATTTTTCACCCAAGCTCTCTCTGGTACCCACACCTGGAAGACTCTCAACTCCTGAACCTCTATCCCTCATAATATGATATCCGTATTGGGTCCAGCCAGCTTTATACAAACCCGCCTCACTAGTCCGCATCGCTTTGCTTCCCTTAAACCAGATTCATCATACAGTGTTCCCCACTATGGAATTCACTCCAACGAGAAACCTTGTATGAGGTCCTTGAGCTCATAAGGGGTGGTTTTGTATAATAATAGCAAACCTTTCAGTACACCGAGGTTCTTTACAGTGAGGTGCGACTGTAGTTTTTCCACGATGTTTTGGATTTCAATTATCCTTAAGGAAAAGTACGAACCTAGCGTTTCCCTTGTTCCCTTCATATCCTCAGTCCGATTTCACATTTTCCCAATGGTACATTTCTACATGGATGGGATCTTCTGGGTAACTACAAAAACGCATAGGATTGAAAAGGTTAACCAGGTTTGACCTTGTTCCCCTATCTTTCTCAATTGATATCCTCTTGCCGGCCCCAACTCGGTTTAGACTTGTTCCGGACGTTATCCTCCCTTACTACTGTATTGTACTCGACTTCCTTGTACCACCCAGTTTCACAGTTCGGTCAGTTGGTTTCCCGCTTCCAAATCCTCCTCTCAACTAATGCACACACCTTAGCTCCGGAATTCTATGGTGTTTGGCATGAAACGATACAGACTCAAGCATCTCGGAAAGGACCCATCTTCTACCGTAAAAACCGAAATCATGGAGAAAATACCCTTGGAAGTCCAGAATTTGCCCCTTTGGATTAGGGGCGAAAACGCAGCGAGAAGATTCGCTTTCAGCCCTCACTTGAGACACGGGAAAAGAAATATACGATCTTACTAGGAGAGTCAAATTCAGCGTCCCAGCTCTATTCTCAATTATTTCGCTTTTCACCCCCTTCCTCCTCGGGTTCGAGTGATGAGTGGTGCTGCCGCCACCCGTTTTCGCCTCCATGAAGTTAGCCACAAAAGCGCGACATGTGAATCACGTGACACCTGAAGACGCCAAGCCCCCGGACGTTCCCTCACAACAAATAGCACTCGTCCTTCCTTTTCCCCCACACAACTCGCATCGAACGAAACAACACCTCTCTCCATCAAAGCCACCGGCCCTAGTCCTAACATCACTTATTCTTTCTGTAATTGACGAGTGATAGTTCCAAGTTTTACAGTCTTCAGTATCTCAACAAATCTACGCAATGACAGAGGTATGATAGCTTCTGCCTTCCCCAGCTCCTCCGCACTCGAGGGAAAAAAAAAAACAAGGCGCAACAAACGATGTGCACTAACCATCCCACTATAACACAGATTACCAGAAAGATCAAGCTCGTCACAACTCAATCAATATTGTATGTGCGCTCCATCACGTGTATCTTTTCATTTCAACTATCTGTCTTGCGCCTGACTGATGAGTTTCATCCCTCGTTCCTTTACCCTACAGGACAGATGTCGCGCCTGCCCATGAGGGTTTCCCAATGAGGGAGTGGTCCATCCGTGTGTTCATCCAAGGGGAGAAAGGGGAGGAGCTACCCGCGAATATATTCGACAAGGTGACATATAAGCTTCATCCAACATTTGCCAATCCGAATAGGGGTATGTTCCTTTCGCCCTGCCTTTTCAATATCTTCGTCCTCCCGCATGGAAATATATAAAATTTCTATACACGAAAGAAAAAAATGCTCCGGGGAAAAATGTAAAAGGAAGGAAAAAAGAGTTGTCTAATTTAGGTTTGGTGTTGGGAAATAGTCGTCAAGAAACTACCGTTTTTAATCACCGAGCAGGGTTGGGGGGAATTCGATATGGAGGTTGTTCTCCACGCCATCGATAAGGGCGGTGATCATTCCATTCGCCACGACCTCAACTTTCAGAAGAATAAATACGAGTCCGTTCATCCCATCGTGAGTCTTAGCGCTTTCTCCTCTACCCGGCGGTTGTTGCGACTGATTGCAGAACTCACGCTGGATCCCTTACTAGACCTTCAATAATCCGAGGCCTAACCTTGTCAAGGCTTTGGCCACCTCCGGCCCAGTTCCTGGAGCGGACACCACCGCACCGGAGGAGAACGGAGTCTCCAAGCGTGACAAGCGCAAGAATGATGGAGAAGAGAGGATCAAAAAGAAGAGCCGGAGCGAACGTACCGTCAGTGTCTCCCACCCCCGTTCCCACTTTGCGACCCCCAGCGTGCCCCACGAAGTTATTATTGAAAATGAGACTTAATCCCCCTGCTCTTCATCGATCTTCCCGGTTGCAACGTGCTAACTAGGACTTCACGGTAATAGTTCGACATGGAAAAGCTAGCAGAAGGCCTTCAAAAGCTCCAAGAGGAGCATCTTCTACAGGTCGTTCAGATGGTACACGACAATAAGACTCCCGAGACCTATATCAAAAATGACGTAGAGCGTGAGTGCTGCCCACCCACCCACCCACCTTCAGTCATGTTAATTAATTTTTGTGAAACAGAAGGAGAATTCCACGTCGATCTCTATACACTTCCCTCACACCTTACTCAGATGCTTTGGAAATTTGTCCAAGAGTGTGGCGTCGACGTATAATTATTGATATTACTTTTTCCCTCTACTTATTGCTCATGTTCTCCTTGCTAGGCTTGTTTTCCCCCTCCTTTTTTTCCCATCCTCCCGCAAAAAAATAAATAAAACTACAAATTGGACGAAACTTGGAAACCTTTGCTTCCTTGGTGTTGTGTTTTTTGTTTTCTTTTTTTTCAACATTTAAACCCTTTTTTTTCCCTGCTTGCGCTTGCGCTCGCACTGTCATACTACGCTGCCCACTATCAGCTTATCTACCCACCATACCTTTTCAACCATCACCATTATCATGCATCCCCAAGCAAGCAATTCACTCCTCTGAAACTAGGCGTAATGGATTTATTTTCCCTCTTCATTTACTTTTGTGTTTCTCCTCTTTTCTTGTGTGGCCGCCTTTTATTCTTTATTCATTGTGTTGATGCGATGCAAGATGTTCTTCATACCGTACCTTACTTTTACCTTACTTTATTTTTAAGTGTTATGTACCCCCCCTTTTTTTTGTCGCGGTTCCATGTCCGGCTACGATAGTTCTAGTTTGTTCGACATAAAGCAAATCACTACAGTATTATGATATGCCCTAACTCTAACATCTGTGTGCTGTGCTGTACGCGCTTGTTTGTGAAGAACTGTGTGATGCACATTATGGATAAATATTTTGGAGGAGGGATGTTGGAAATCGAAATTCCTTGGTTTCGCGTCGAGCGGAGATTGGTGAGGGAGGGGAAATGATCGAACTGTACTTTTCACTTCTGCCAGCCACAGGCCCGCCGAGATGGGATGGGATGGGTCGCCGGGCCAGGTGGTAGGGTATCCTGGAAATACCATGCGGTCATAGCCCGCAGAACCTACCGTAGCCTAACTGCGAAATAAAAAAGTATGGGTTCTTGATGAACAGAGATTAACTGCAAAGCAGCTTGAGGTCGGCGTGCCCACTCTCACAGTACCGGAGCTAATCAGCTAATTATCCCATGGTAAGGCCTCCAGTGATTACTCGCGGATAAGTGATAACATAAGCATTGAGGACTACGGTACCCTGCATAATAAAAAAATAAACCAATCCACAAGACTACGGTACCGCTGCCACTAGTACCGCCCATCCCCCGGCTCCGTGGTGCACTGCGGTGTTACACGATGACACAGGATTAATCACCAAACCATCTCACGACTCCCCACCAAGCAAGGTATACCGTAGTACAGATACGTAAAGCTCTAGCCCAAAAGGATTTCTTCCCGCGATGCAATGGCAACCCCGAACCACCACTTCCAGTATATAAATCTGGCCCCCCATGGAATCGGGATTGCTCGGGATGAACTGGAGAGGTCGGGCAGGCTTTCAATGAACGCCAGGAATCCTTTCTGTGGAAGTAACCGAATAATAATAAGAAATATTGTATCATACTGTTCTATACCTTTTGCTCATGTGTTCCGGCCGACAGCACAGAGGTTTGGATCCCCAAGCTTTTTTTTTTTTTTTTTTTTTTTTAATCCTGTTACCTATTACTCGTATCATACTAAAAAAAAAAATGATTTCTGATGTTCAGCCTTGGCTAAGTCTAAACCCTGGCGGATTGGATAGGTAAGCTCTTTGTATGATAGCAACTTATCCTACCGGTATGTTATTAAAAGGGGCGGGTGGTCTCTTTTATAGCGGTTTTACTTTTTGTTTACTAATAATACTGGGCTTACTCGTTTGGTTGTGCTTGGGGGGGGTATATATGGTGTGATGTTATTGCATAAGGTTGATTCTGGAAAGATAGTAAGTTATATATTACCGTAACATGTCTCCATGGCTCGTCCGGGTTGGTATTATAGGTAGGTGGTGGAAGGTTTCAGGTATTACAATACCAAAGCAGCTGTCTTCCGGCTCATGGGGGTGGTTCTCGTCGGCTTTCTTGTGAAAAGATATGGAAAAGGTTTTTAAGTATCATACGATACCGTAGTGTTCTTTGATGGTTTAGAGCCGCCGCCGCCCCCCCCGCTGAAAGTTTGGAGGATGTTCCAGTCTTTTCGTAAGGCATGGTTGCTCGGGAGGAGTTCATCGTGGGATCGGCGGGGGGTGGAGGTTTTTAAGATCTAGTGTTCTTTGGCACTGTACCCCACTCATCGAACGAAAGAAAAGTTTTAGGATGCTGGCATGCGCAACACGAGCGCAAGGGCCCGCTAAGCACAATCATATACCCAGAGTGAGAAGCGAGAGGTTGGTGAGGGAGTAGCAGCAGCAGAAATACCTTCCTAAACTGGGACAACTCGAGCAGGCTATTATCGCTAAACACGATATTCACCCAACATCAGAAAGAATCAATCAATCCACCCAACAAAATTCTACATTTTTCTCTCCAGAGCACTGACTTACGGTAGCACACCGTGCATCGCCTGTGCTCACGCACATATAAGGAAAGGGCTCCAACTCTGAAGAAAGTTGGACCCCCACACCATGGTATAATAGTTCCCAATACCGGTACTGGCCCCGACACCACGTGTGAATAACGCAACATCTAATACTTCTCACATACCCAGAGTTCCGGTATCATCCACAAAACCCAACCCCACCAAACACCGATACTTGCTGTGGTCCATAAAACAAATCACAATAACCCCCTCTAACTCTCTCTAGACTATCTCTCTCTCTCTATCCCCAACCCAACCGACCAACTCCTCCTCCACCCCTCCCCATCTCACCTTTCCCACCAACCCACAACGCCCACCAACACAAAACAAACCATCCCCGCACCTTCCTTCCTTCCATCCATCCACATCTCCCCGCTTAACAATTCCCTAGGCAAGTAAGCCACCGTAAATCACTACTACTACTACCGTACTATCTACCACCAAGTTCTGCTCTGCTAGCACAGCACGATAAGCAAAACCCCCCCCACGGAACTAAACCAACCCAAAGCCCAAAGAGAAAGAAAAAAAAAAGAGAAAAAAGAAAAAAAAAAGAAAAAAAGTAGACAACACCTAAAAAAAGCGCCCACCCCGCTCAACCGCAAATCCCAAGTCTCAGAAATGGATAGACAGTGTAAATACCAATATAAGCAGGTACAATATTTACAACAACACAGCACACGCACATCACGTATAACCACGGTACTACTACTACTACCGTAAGAAAAGAAAAAAGAAAGAAAAAAGAAAAAAAGTAAGCAAGTAAACAACAATAAAAAAAAAGGTAAGAAAAAGAAAATAACCGTAATATCGGAGAAACTTGAGCGGTTAGATTAGCTTAGGTCAAGTTATTATAGGTTTTGGCAATTGCTACAAGCACAGTACAAAGTACGGTACCGTATGGTAGGTAACTATAGGCTACGCTACCGCCGTCTCAATTAGGTACGCCAACAGCGGCAATCACGGCCATTCGTTGTCGTTGTCGTCAAGCAGGGGAAAAGAGAAGAGACTAAATGACAAGGTAAAGGTAAGGCAAGGCAAGGCAAGGCAAGACCGGATGTGACACAAGTTAACGTCACTTTTGCGGCACGTATTATATCACTGCGCAAGTCCCAAGGACGATACGGTTGCTCGTACAAAGCGAGGAGAAGAGAGGGGACAGAAAAGAGGTACCGGGTATCACGTGAACTGAAAAACGTGATCCGAGTACGCCATCTCAGGTACCAGTATTGTGATGCAAACAAGTAAGAAAGGAAAGGCAAGATGGAATGAAGTAAACAGGCAACCCCTTTAACTAATAAAAAAGAAAATAACTTGGACTAAGTTTATAAATACTGTAAAGAAAAGGGAAAGAAAGACAACACCAAGAACAAACCCGTGCCGTACCATGTTTAGTTACATTCAGTCAAGTTATGCTATGCTATGCGTTCAAAGGTCGTTATTGGGGTAGCGAGATGAGAGGGGAGGGAAGGAAAGAGGTGATAAGGATAACGTGAAGAAAAAAGAAACGAGGGATGAGAAATCGTTGATTGAGCGAAAGTGAGGATTTCGGGTAGAGATGTTATGGGAGGTTATTCCACGGTGGGGAAAGGTCTGCAAAACAACCACCAGGCCGAACGAGACAGTAGAACAATAGCGGTTGTACATATCTTTAGGACACTCTAATCCTTGTACAAAACATTCGCTCTGTGGTCCACCCAGTCAACACCAAACCCAGCTATACACAAAGAGAAAGAGGGGAGAACAAACCTTCGAAGAACCAGCTCCAAACTATCAGTGCTAAGACTCCTCCCGGAAGGAATCTCGTCCACAATCCTCATGATATTCGCAAACAATTCCCCACCCTTATACGCCAATACAGCCGGCACGACAGCGACATCCATTTCCGCCTCGTTATGGTGCAATTTCACAAATCTTGTAGTGGCATATCGGCGAGCCAGAGTGTTCAAGCAGTCTTCCACGAAGCGGGATTCCTCTGACTAAAGATGCAACCAACCAACCAACGATCAGCACTTCCTCCCTTCCATTCAAAGAATAGACAGGCAAACGAAAGTTGACAAACCTTATCATTGTAAATAGTAACCACAACAATAGTCTCGGACGAGACCCTCTCCACAGCATCCAAGTACCCCACTGCATCGACCACTTCCACGCGACCGTATTTACGCTTACTGGGCGAGCGCCGGCGAGTATTCGACTGACCAGTCTTGAGCTCCTGCATCCGGTTCTTGCGCCATGTCTTCACAAAGTCATCCTCGCCGCTCTCGCCATCACTATTACGATCCCTGGCTCTCGGCGGAGAGGAGGTTCCTCGTGGTCGTGACGACTGGGAGTATCCGGTGTGAATTGTGTTTGTCGACTTTTGTAACTTTTCCTTACGCAGGGCAGATTCGTAGGATATCGCGTCTGAAAGGACACCTTTAACGCCCTTATGAAACACCACCATTAGCCAGAGGAAGGGGGTAAGTAGAAGGAGTAGAAGAAGGGAGAACAAACAGTCTGGAAACTCCCAGATAGATGGGAAGAATGTTTGAACAGCATATCTCGATCACCGGTTCCTGGAATACCACGACCACCGCCGGATTGACACTTCTCTCCCTCTGCCTCTGCTCTATTCAAGCGTACGGTTTCGCTGTCGCTATCGGGTTCCGAAGCGCTTTCTGAGTCGTCTTCCGGATGGCGTTTTTCTGGTGCTTCGCTCTGTAAAGCGTTGAACTCGTCCATTGTGAAAAGAGAATGGGGACGGACGGGGGGGGGTAGTATGAGGTTTATATTGGCGTGGGAATTGGCTGCAAGGTTGGATTTTTTTCCGCTTGCTCGTTGGTATGGGTGGGAGGGAAGAGTGGAGTGGAAGGAGAGATGGGGTTGGTCAGGGAAGGAAATAACGTGGAGGTTATGCTTGCTTGGTGCCTGCTGCGTCAGATGTTATGGAAAGAGGGTAGGGATGATGCGAAACAGTGCAACGATGCGTCTATTTTGGACAAGGATGTTATGCGGTCAAAGGTGAGGGTTACGCCTGCCCTGGCGAGGGTTGAATGAGGAATGAGTGGGCAGGTGATCAGGGTGGGTTTGTGCGGGCGGACCACCAGAGGGAATCGCTCCATTCAAGAAGGAATCTCTTTATGAGACGAATGGTGTAACAGATCCCTGAAACGGTTTATACGCATTCCATGAGAGCTATCTATCTACGGTACTATTACCGGTATCATACCGTGCTCCACCACAGCAACGCCTCTACCGCTCCTTACTTGCTTTGTGCCCCCGAACGTACCATGGCCATTCGCACCCCTACGGCACTGGCACCTACGGTACGGTACTCTATCTCAAATCTCAAATCTCAGGACGAAAATAAATAGAATGAAAAAACAAAAGTCTGAAAAGAAAGAAAGAAAGAAAGAAAGAAAGAAAAAATAAAATAAAAATGTGCAATGGGGTTCTCCGCCAGCCAGCTGGTTCCAGATCCAGCTCCAAGTTCCGCTCCGATTCACCACTCATCACCCACAAAAAGTTACCATCCACCTATCGCAACAAACTCCACTACCCCCAATTTAACCACCCGATCCAGCTAACCCATCTAGAGCTAAGGCCAAGAGCAAAATCCGCATATCAGTACCAGTAACGTACTGGTGCTTATACGAGACCCACATAATCTACAGCAAAGTCCCCAAGTCCGACACTGGTAAATATAACATACGGTAACCGCCCTCCAGCAAATACTTTACGAGTTCCTCGGGCACAATCCGTAGAGTTACGGAGCACCTTACCGATACAATACTCGTACACATCTGCCAACAAGCCACAGTTCTCTGTCCTCCCCATCAGTCTGGTCCGTGCCCATCCCTCCCTCCGAACAAAATGAAAAGCAAAATAAAGGGATTTATAAAAACCCCCCCCCCCGGCAAGACCCGACTTTCAAACTCCGGCACGATACAATTACTATTAGCAAGTCCCTGCTTCATTCATTCATAACAGAACCCGCCCGTCCGTCCGCGAGCGAGCAAGCAAGCAAACCAGCAAGCCAGCAAGCAGGCCACACCCGGATCCACTCCCTCCCCCACACAACACACATCCTAGCCATTCCCGAAACGAGCCCGACCAGTGCGTCCCCGGAACATGGGATATAAACGGTAGCCTTGTCCGAGACAGCCCGCTTCATAACCATATCGCACGCCCCCCCCTCATCACCCTCACCACCCTCACCCTCACCCTCACCCTCATCATCGTCATCATCACTTATCAAAAAGGAAGAAGGAAAAACAAGTTGTTCTAGAAACCGGCATGGAAGCGCCTTGTGTCTGCCAAAATAGAGTGCGGCACTGGAACCGTAAGGGAGGGAGGGGGAAAAAGGGGAAATTGTTCCAAGGCAAACAAAGTTGACAGGGCACGTTTTGTGTCTTGCACTTTTTGGAAAAGCGGTAACGGTATACGCTAGGCTGGCTGGCGGGCAGGCGCAAGGGTGGTGAGTAAGTAAGTAAACTACGGTATGAGTATATAATAATATCATAGTAAAGGTTGTTATATAAGTCGCATAAGGACCCCTCGTCCTTGACGCAGTGAGCGGCTGGCGGACAGGGCAGGGCAGTGCTTGTAAGAGTACTTGTAGGGAGGGAGGGAGGGAGGGCTGGATTTTTCATAATAATACCGGTATTATTATACCTCCGCGGGTTGGTCGCGACGCATATAAAACTTTGTAAGTCAGTCAGTCAGTCGCCTGCGGAGTTGGGGCTCGTGTTTGGCATTCGTTCTAGAAACACTCGTGGGTGTAAAAATATACACCACGCTCAGCCTTTCTTTCTTTCCTTTTTTTGTTTCTTCCTCTTCTTCTTCAGCCCTTTTCTCAGCATTCAGGTGTTTGCCTTGCCAGTTTCCCAAACAAGTCATCAAATCTTGGGAAACAAGTTTCAAGATGCGGTTTGAAGATTTAGGCTACGGTGGGGGTTTACTCCATGATGCTTGTTTTTCTTATAGAGTTTTTAATACTGTAATATACAGTGCTTGTAAAGAGCATGACAGGGAGGGTCAATGTCGCCGATAGGATTAATCTCGCATCTCTGTGGGAAAATAAAATAAAAATTAAGCGTATTAGTAAGGAAACGGGGACTCCTCACTCCGGGCGGTGGTGGTGGTGATTGCAAAACCAAATTTGCCCCCATGTTCAATCATTTCATGCGCGACATTTAGTTGGTCGGCGACAACATTGTCCTGTCATGCTCTTTTTTAGCCCCCCAAACAGCGATTCGGAAATCTGAAGATCGCAGGCAAGTTTGGTAGAGGGGGTTGCCTGCGAATCACGATCGTAAATCATTGCTAGCTTAAATGATGGCGGGCCGGGTACGGGAGGCCCTTGCTCGCTCATTGGCAGGATAAGTCAAGGAAGAAGGAATGAAGAGGGGGGAAAAGGATGATTACGTTATCCTACCGCATTGCTGATTCTTACTCCTTCTCCCTTTCTTTCCTTCTTGCACCCACTCTTCCGCTGACTATGATGCTGCCTCAATCACGATACTGTATATCCTACATTCTTCACTCCAGCTCTTCCCAACCTCACCGCATAAGCAGGGAAAACACCGTCATCTTATTTTAACTTATTTTTATTTTTATTTTTTTCCCCCAGACATTCCACATCTGTACGCTTGCTTGCTTACCCGCCAACTTGTTTCGTCTCTTGTCCAGTTCTGTATTCATAGTCACCGTCCCATCCAATCCAATCCCGAACATACGCGCTTCCGCGTTCAGACCGTATAGAGAAAGAAAAAGGTAAAAGGTGAAGGGTAAAAAAAAATGTGAAGGAAAAAAGGTGTGTAAATACTACTTGTTATGGCAACAGAGAAAAAGGCTAACACTCCAAACATAAGGGATATCAGATCGGGTCAGGGAGGGGATATCAAGGGCTAGATCCGGAGAGAGAGAAAATGAGTACCATGGCCGAAGAAAGCAAAATATATGAAAAACTCCGGAGACTCGCAACATTCGCAGGAAGAGAGAAAGAAGAGACAAAAAGTAGTAAGCAGTTGGTAAAGAGAAGTGACGTGAAGAGGAAGGATAAAAAGGACTACTAGTACGCAAACAACTAATCCAGCCCGCTGCACGGGAAGCAGGAGAAGCAAAAAAGACTTCGAGGTACTATCAGTAATGAATCGCAAATAGTCATCTCATGCCATCCCGTACCAGCACTTCCGACACACAAGCAAAGAGGTATTTGAAAAAAACCAGGCAAAACAAGGTAACTTACAAGGGTAGTGAGGACAGGCATCGAAAGAAGGAAAGTGAAAAAAGCCTGAGGAGAAAGAGAAGGAAAGCCCGAGCTTGCCACAGTGAACCATTGATAAGAGGAAGATAATAAAAAGAAAAAGCAGAAAAAAATTTGAGCGTAATTTTTTCCCTTCCCTCATCTAACCCCCCCGTGTCTCCGGAATGCTTGATAACGCTTTGGAGGTATGTGAGCCCAACCACATGGCGAAAACATTAACTCGGCTTACAAACAACACAATCCCCCCCGCTTTTCTTTGCTTTTCATCATCCACGACACTTGGATCACCGAGATGACTACCCGTTTATGTCGCCAATTACCAAGCCCAAATCTTAAGCTGTACAATAGTTTAGCAGAATCCCCGGAATTGAAGCCATCAGAGAAACCAAGGGACTCACAGTTGAATCCCACGACCCAGTACACAAACTGATCCCGTCATTGCTAACACCAAGACAACTAACACGGTTGTCATGACCGGTAAGAGTTCCTACACGTTCCCCACGAAGTACATCCCAGACCTAAATAAAAACAGTCAATAACCAATCACATTTATGTGACATGCGCAGAGATTGGAACAAAATCTCCCATGAAACTGAGGCTGAGTCATAACGGGAGGTGGGGAAATCTCTTACTTTACATTCGAAATCGTCGTATCCAGCAAAGAGCAGACGACCCGAGACAGAGAATGCGACTGAAGTAATACCGCAAAGAATTTGATCCGACTAGATCAGAAATTTACACGTTAGCAAGGTATTGGACTAGGGGAAGCCCCGCAAAAAGGTCGGGAAAGCTCATACTGAATATGTATTCAGCTCCCGATCAGCACGAATATCGAATAAACGGCAGGTTGCGTCGTCGGAACCGGTACCAAACGCATTTCCATCAGGGAAAAACTGAACAGCATTGATATCGGATTCGTGCCCTGCAAAAGTTTGAACGGCCTTTCCAGTACGAATATCCCAAAGCTTTGCGAAAGCATCACAAGCACCCGAGACAAAAATGTTCTGATTTGTAGGGTTGATGCTGAGACTCATGACATCTCCGAGATGATCGGAGAATTCGGTAATTTTGGCGCCCGTATCAATATCCCACAACATACATGTCATGTCCCCCGACGAAGTAAGAACTCTCTTGTCATTGATAAATCTACAGCAGGATAGATAACCCGAGTGACCCGAAAGTTCGCGCGCAACGCGTGTGGGACCATCCCTGGCAGAAAGATTGTACACCGAACAGATGTTGTCGAGACCGCCGCAAGCAACATAATTACCACTCGGAGCATACGCACATGTCATGACCCAGGAGGAGCGAAGGGGAATAGCATGCACTTTGTTTGTGGTATATGCATCCCAGATAATGAGCTTCCCGTCTTGCGAAGCTGAAACCAGATGTCTCCTGTCTGTCGACCAGTGCATGGCGTAGATTTTCGCCAAATGACCCTTGAGCGTTTTTCGTACCTTCATTTGGGTGCGTGGCAGGGCCTCAAGAGTCTCCTTAGAGACTTGTCGCACTACAAAAGGAAGTAAAAGTTAGTAAAAGGCGAAAATCGGACCCAATTCGCGTCATATGCTCACGATCCGCGTCTGCCAATTCCTCCTTCTTGATCTTTATCTTGGCCTTCAACCCCTCAGCCTCCCTCCTAGCGGCAGCGATTCTATCCTGTATGTCAGACATAGCGGTTGTAAAGTGTTGAAAATGACCTCCAGAGGCAGCTGTTGTTGTATATCGGTCGTGTCGTCGTCCTTATCGAACAAGGCTACCCTTTTCCCGCGAAAGCAGCTGGAGTCGGAGTTATTAAAGAGTTAGGGGCCTAGGGAAACGGGAAAAGAGTGGATTGTGTTAGTTGACAAAGGAAGCAATACCACACGACGATCGAGGCGGGTTTCGCGAAAGATTGACAGATGTCGTTGAAGACGGTTGGTACAGATGATTCGGAGAAGGGTGGGTGTGTGGAAGAAAAGGGATGGATAGAGAGGGAAATGGGGGTCTGGATGCTGGGGCTGATTTGCGCGATGCGATATTGTCTCGCTTCCTGGCTAGCGCCTACGCAAAACGGAAAGCAGACTTGAAAAGGGGAAATTAAGAAGGAAAAATAAAATAAAAAAACAATGTGCTTATAACAACAGCCAAGTCGAACTGGGGGAGGAGGGAGAGGAAAAGGGAAGGAGGAAGGTGTAGAACGGGAAGTAGGAGGCTCGAGGCGGGGAGAAAAGAGAAAGTGTGGAGTTGAAAAGGAGGGAGAAAGGATGGATGGAGAACCTACCGAGAGAAAGGTGTGTGGGAAAGCGGGTGTGGTTGGTGGAGGATGACTTGGGGTCGCCTTCTCCGTCTTCTCCTCTGCTGAATGTGCTCCGGAAAGGAGAAGCGGCGACGAAGGAACAGAGGGCTGCGGGCTGGGTACCAGCGACAGGAACAGCAATAAAATCGGCCGAGGGAGGCGAGCTGGCGGGAATTTTGATGGAGCGGGAAGGCAGGGGAAAGGCGGAGGAGACGAACGTTGTCAAGATGCAAATGCAGAAGGAGAGAGAGGTTTGGGTTATGTGAAATAGAGAGTCGGAGAGGCAAAGAGTAAAAATATAAATAATATTATAAATAATAAATAATAAATGATGAACGAATAGGGCAGAGAGGTCAGGTAAAGAGAGGGCAAGGGGAGCTCTGTCTTTGGCAATTTTTTTACGATAATGTATTTCTTGACTATTCTGTTTGGCAGCCTTCACTTTTGCTGGCCCTACAGCCCTCATTTTTCTTTTTCCTTTTTCCCCTTTGGTTCCTTTCCCCAATTTATCCCCAAACCCGTTCGATACACGCCGCAAGTATATATGAGAAAAGAGACCAAGTTGTGCACCAATTCCAACACCATCGCTGATATATACGACCTCTACGAGTATTTTCAAACATCTCCTTCTCCCGGTCAAAAGCTCTGCAAACGGACGAGGCAACCCATATTCACTGATAATCAGCGCCGGTGGTCGATCGCCCACCTTCGAACCGCCTTGTCCGTTTGAATACAGAAATAATACGAAAAAAGGGTGCCCCATCGATGGGAAACCTAAAATCTGGGATTTTCACAGCCGGTGGAAGTACGTACTGTGCAGCACGTACATGATACAGGGAGAGCACCGTACGCCAGGGTATCAGAGATGGCAAAGCTATTGACAGCTTCAGAGCTTATTTCTAGATTCAACCGTCCGTCAAGGGAGAAGTCAGCAGAATAGTGCGCAATCCCCGTCCGTCATCCTGAATCAACCTGCTCCCAAAAGAAAGCAAAACCCCAGCCAAAAAGACCGCTCTTCCTTCTCTTTATTTTTGATTTTTTTCCCTCTCCCTTCCGTTCACAGACTTCACCCAAAACTCTAACTTGAATGCTCCCTGGAATCCCTGGAAGAAAAAGAAGCCAAAAAGGAAAAATAAAACCTTCCACAACAATTCCGCCATATATATGCTTTCAAGACGAGTGGACGATGAGAGAAGGAGAGAAGGGATTCCCAATCCCAATCATTTTGAGGTTCGAGCGCTCGAACAAAAGTAGCATGCCTTCCGGGATCACATTTTTATATTTCGCACCACAGCTTTTTCCGTCCATCGGTCTAGCAACAAAAAAAAAGAGTGGGCAGCCCACTTGTTTTTTTGTTTTTTCCTCCCCTTCCCAATGGCAGAAGCAAGCGAGTCGCCTCAGTGCGTTCTTCCCACCCCGCTTCCAACCCTTTCAAGAACTTTCTTTCTTTCTTTCTTTCTTCTGCCCCGGTTCAAGCAAAGTTCAACCTGGGAGAGGATGTCACTGTATCGAAGTCCCGGAGCTACCCATCCGTAATCAAGCAAACAAGCAACCACGAAGAAGGAAAGGAGGAAGAAAGCTCTAAACCCAAAATGGTGGATTCCCCTCCCTCCTTCCAACCAACCAAGCCCCGAAAACTTTCTTCTCCAATCTCCAGGAAAGCGAAAAACTGCCGGTGCTCGAGTAGCGGCACTGTGCTGGTACTTAGGTACCGGACCGCACATCCCATACAACACCACTCCAATTTCAACGATCTCACCTAGAGTACTTCTGACCCCCTTTACAGTGCTGAGTGCCATCGTATCTTATCGTCATTCCTACCGAACGTTGCATCGTCCAGACGGATTTGCGCTCCGTTTTCTTTCCCCACTCCTCCCTGCATATCACGTGATCTCATAGGGCTGATCAGGAGTTCTCTCGAAACCTGGGGTGATTCGGACTTGGGGAGGATATCAGCCTGTTCGCTTTTTTGTTTTTTCCGTTATGAGAGTCCAGTGGAGAATTGTGCTGTAGCTTGTCTGAGAAGGCGCAATATTGGGATGCTCATGTGGCCGTGGCTGTGGTAGCGAGAGTTCGGAACACCCTTGTTCGAGTACTGTGAATGCAGAACTCCTCCCGTTGGGATCTGCCGGATCCTATTTGCACTCCAGCACTGTGCAGTATAGTACTGTACAGTACGTGTACTTGTGTCGACTAGCATGCCCCCCCGGGGCCTCGAGGCTCTGCGTTTGCGTCTTCGGGATCCGCAGTAAAGTTACAGGTATCAAACATAAAGATAGCTCACAAGTTTCGGTACAAGCCATCGTCAAGTGGCTTCAAGGTTCACACAAGTCTAAACAAATAATAGGGGAAACAACTCTACCAAAATCGAGTCTGCAAACCGGCCATAAGTTAACAATCATACCAGAAGTGAAGAGATGACAGATCGAAAGCTATCGACAACAGATAAGCAAATAAGAAACCTTAGATAAAAGCAAGGCCTCTAAAAATTAAATAGCGCAAGGATAAATTAAGCTATCATAAATACCTTACGACAGGGGGTGGGGGCTTAACTTACCGGTAAATAAAGCACCCTGGAGGGGGAAAGGAAAAAAAAAGACAATAACATTATTATGTAATAATGTCCTACGGTAGTATGATAATATGCGCAAAAAATAATATCCAACTTGCCGGTCCTGTATCCATATGCCTCCATGCTACCGCCGGTAGGGCCGAACCATACCATCGAGTGACGACGTACAGCACAGCACAGCACAGTACTGTACCTACCGTACTGAAAATCCCCCGCCCCCGGCTGCATTAGTCTTGTATCACGCGGGGTGATTAATTAGATAAAATGGTGGGAGGGAAGGAGGAAGAGCTTGTGTGTCGGCCGCCAGCCCCCTTCCCAGCCTAACGGGTCGATGAGCGAGTCCCGGTATGTAGGGAGCATTCGGGAAAGGCAAACATTCTTACTGGTATTTATTTTTTGTTATGGTGATGGTGGGGGTTGTTGACGCGATGTGTGGTGATATCATGGTCTGCAGATACGTAGTCTACCTACCATATTCTGTGCCATGTTCTGGGGAGTGGGGTGGGGAGTATGACAAAGTGTTTGTTATCATTTGTTGTTGCAGTTGTCTTGTTAGCTCATTGAATGGTAAAAAAAACTTGGGTTTCCTTTCTCTCTTTTCTTATTGATTGATCATCATCACGATAGGGACCTCGATTGCGAGTGATAGTCGTGACCAACAAAAACGATCTTTGGGTCGCTTTTTTTAATTTTTTAATTTTAACCCTAGCTAGCCATTGTAATGACCAACTATGATACTGTAACTAACTAGTCACCGCCGCAATCCACCTCCGTTCTCCCAGCCTAGTGACTCCACAGCTGTGGTGGATAGCCACTAAGCTCCAGACGCCAGAATCCTGAACCCGTAATAACTCTCCCGGCAATCGTTGAGGGTATTAAACAATGGCAGTACAATACCCCCTCAGTATTATAAAAGAGAAGAAGGAAAAAAACAAAAAAAACAACGCCTACACAGCAGCGCCTCCCTGTCATAGCCAAGCTCGTTGCCATCCCTCATGGTATAGTATAAGAAAGTTTTCCGTAGAATACAAGAGCATACCCGAAAACTGAATTTGTCGAAATTGTAAAAAGCAAAGCACAAGTTGCTGAAAGTGTTTTTTTGTGAAATCGCTCCTCCCTAGCTAAAAGTAAAGTTGAGAAATAACTCCGACAAACCTAGGAAAGGAAAGGGGAGAAAGGAGGCTATAAGAGTGAACAGAAAGTTGTAAAAAGTGAGAAGAGGGAGTGGGGGAGTAAAGGAAAAGAGAGGGAGGAAAAGTGGAGGGGAATAAGAAAAGAGGAAAAAAAGTTCGGTGAGAGACGAGTGGTTTTCCGTTCTTCCGCTACTGACCACCTTCCTTGGCTACAGTTTCGAGATAGGCCAAGAGCCCATCTTTCTCCCTCGACAAAGGGCTGATTGGGATAACCCTTCGAGCGAAACTTGTGGTCCTCGATCTCAGGGGGGTAGCGGGTTTCGCTTCCTCGGGTGAGGATATGACTGCAGAGTCCTCGTGGGGAGTAGGCGTGCCATTGGTGAATAATGCAAGCAGCGCCCTTTGCTGTTCGCTGCTAACAGATTGGCGTCTGTCAAAACTCGCAGGTTGTGGGGTGGTGCTAGCTGGAACAGGGGTGCGCGAGGTATATGGAACCTTTGAGGGAAACCGGTTTGTTTGAGGGGTAGCGGTTGTGGAATGCACGAGCTTTGCTGGCGTATTTGCATTACCGGAAGCTAGAGATGTCATATGCCTTGGTGGAGAATCGTATTGAGCAAGAGGAGTAGCAGAGGCCGGTCTCGTAGTTCCAGTCGCACTAGCTCGGAGGGTATCGAGGAGGTTGTTTTCGTGCTGCGATCTGGAAGTTGTTAAGGCTGGAGACGCTTGCAGGACGGTCCGGTTTGTTTGCTGCTCTTGTTGGACGTACGGCTGAAAGGGAGCGGGTGAAGGGTTTGCAGCCAGTGCAGGAGGAGGTGTATGCGGAGTTACCGGGGGGCCTGGGGCGGCACTTTTGAGGATTGACAGGAGCGTTACAGCTTGTCCCGGATCTGGGGGGTTGGAAGGAACTGGTGGGGGAATAAGGGCGTCGAGCGAGGTTGGAGGTGGCCACCGACCCGGGGGTCTGTTCAGGAAGGTGGGAGATTCGTCATGGTGGGGTGAGGGAAACATGGGCTGATTGAATCGACGGTGGGGGAATAAGTGGCTTGGAAGATGAGGTTGATTGTGCGGCTGGTCGTACATCTGATGAGGGCCTGCGAAACTGGAGGTAGGAGGAGGAGATGGTGGGTGGGTGGGGCGTATTTGAGAGTGGAAGTTTTCCATAGGATTATTGGGCGGACTGGTTTGGGAGTGGTGAACAGGTGTTGGGACCGAAGATGGGTGCTGCCCTATAGGCGGTGGAAGGCCTGAGGGGGTAGGGGCTGGTTGTGAGTTTGATGGCCCACCTCTATTCTGCAAAATGGAAAGCAGTATTTGGGGGTTAGGTTTGAGAGATTGCTCTGTTATCTGAGCATTGTTTCTCCCACCACCCACATTGAGTAAAGACTTGAGTTTGCTGGAAGCGTCCGCAGGTTCTATGATGGGCTCGGGGAGATTGAGAAAATTCTTAAGTCTCGCAGTAGCCTCGTCGGTCCCGGTGGTGTTATAATTTCCATTGGGTTTAGTAGCCCCGTTGTGCGGAATGCCTAGGAGATTTCTTAATTCTGCCGAAGAATCAATGGGCGGTGGGGCAATTTCCTCTTCTATCTCTGTCTCATCGCCAATGAGAGTCGCCGGAGAGGGTGTCTGTTTCTGCTCCTCAAGCCATTTCTTTCCAGATGTTGAAATCCATTTACGAAGTTCTTTTAGGAATGGGGCAACCATATAGTATTTTCCGGTTCGTACGTCGGATTGTTGGGTGTTTTGTTGGTTCTTCTTTTTTGAAAAGGTAGGTAGGTCAGACAAATAGTGCCATGAGATTTTCTTTCAAACCAGAATTCGAAGTCAGTAAAACAAGCAAACTAAAAGCTCAGGCAGGCATTCGAGGAAAGGGAAACGGTTCCACACACGCTAATCTCTTTCCTTGTCCTTGGCTCAAACTTTGTTTCCTCAGATATCCCGGGAATGATATATAACCTCATATTCTGCTCCCTCATTGTAACTTCAACAAAATGATCGCTATGCACCCTTCCCTCGACATCATAGCCAGTTTCTTCCAATACTTCTCTAGCCGCGCAATCCTCGTCTCTCTCATCCTTGTTGATTTTCCCTCGAGGAAAACTCCAACTGGCCCCACTCTTCCATCCTTTAACAAGTACACACTTATCCATCGCATTGTTTAGCAATATTGCGCCGCGAACTGGCACGCGCGTTTTGTAAGCCATGAATTCCGCAAAGGCATTTTCGGCTCGTTCAGGTGGCATTTCTTTCAAGATAGGTAGCGGACAAACAGCAAAAATCTTGTTAAGAAAAGTACGGAGTGGAAGTGTAGGTAGCATGGGATTTGTTTCTCGGATGAAGTCCTCGAAATACCATTGTGCCTCCTCGATTTGAAAACATATTCGCTACACTGGTCAGAATTGTACACTGGGCAATCACCGAAGATCACAGCAACGACGATGAAAAGGTAACAGCCATAAACAAACCTCAATCGAGCTCAACTCCTCCTCCGGTAGATTAATGATGAATCTAGGTACAAGATTAGCACTCCGGGGGCCGCCGAAGGGACCGCAACGACACGTACCTCACACAAAGGTCGTCTAGAATTTCGACCAACGTCGAGTTACTAAAAATCTGCGGGACCCCATCAGCCCTAGTCGCTTAAAGGACCTAGGTGGACAAACACACATAAGAACTAGTGAGGTCCATGGTTTCTCAATCGTAGATTTCCGGGACACCACTGGACTTGGGCCTAGCCCGAGGGCGCCAGAGAGCGAAATAAGAGAGGCTTATCAGTCCCCCAAGGGGAGAACCAAGCGAAAAGGAAAAAGCGATTGAGAACGAAAAAAAAACAATAGAAGGAAAGGAAAGGAAAAAAGAAAAACGACAAGGAAAAAATCGCACAGTATCGGTACACGAGACGCAATCGAGAGCTGAACAGTAAGTGACGTGGTGGGTCGGGTAGAGCTGGTTGAAGGTAAAGTTGACGATATGGTGATCTTTGGTGATAAGTTGAACGGCAGAATCAGGCAGCCAGCGACATTGGTGAAGTGGAGGGAATTGGCGTGGGGAGCCGATTGCGGGAAAGGCAACTGAGCACCGCCACATTTATGGATGGTCGCCACATACTGCCGGTAATGTTACCAAGAGCTGCGGATTTGATATGATAGGGTACCGGTAGGGCCTAACTTTAAGTTGGCAAGCTTGCATAGTTGCATAACCCCGCCACTTGCCATGGAAACGTCATGTAGCAGTGGGGGGGGGGGGGGGGGGGGGGGGGGGGGGGGGGGGGGGGGGGGGGGGGGGGGGGGGGGGGGGGGGGGGGGGGGGGGGGGGGGGGGGGGGGGGG
>Ga0307517_10003405_pt1 | contig 24745 bp, 37 predicted proteins | sample 23_EM_MG_FD_194515 | JGI IMG/M metagenome (GOLD analysis project Ga0307517, IMG submission 194515) | Populus trichocarpa ectomycorrhiza microbial communities from riparian zone in the Pacific Northwest, United States - 23_EM | ecosystem: Host-associated > Plants > Roots > Unclassified | place... | reverse complement strand
TATGAGAACAAGGGAGTCCCGGGCTGATGGGAGTCCCTGCGAATTGTCCATTACGTCGGGCTTGCGATCATGAAAGTGGATCACGATCGAAATATGGTTTCCGCCGCGTTCAAGCCCCTATGGCCACGTTTCCGCAACTCTCCCACAGTCATTACATTCGTCTTATCGACAACCATGAAGTCGATACCCTTGACACTCATCGGAGCGTGTGCGGCCTGGGGTGTCACTGGTGACCTCATGGCCCAGGTCAGCCTCGACGACACCGAGATTGGTGTCATCGGTGGCAGGCCGCCCGTGCCCGATACAGCCTTACCAGTCGTGGAACGGAAGCACATCCGGGTCAATGGCGTTTTCTGTGAGTAAAAACTCTTCCCATGGACGGGCTTTGCTGAGTAAGGGGTGATCGCAGACGAGTCGGTACAACACTCCGAGTTCAGCGATCATAGTCTTAGGATCACCGAACCTAAGATCTGCGATCCTTCGGTGCGGCAGTATTCGGGGTATATGGACATCACTTCCGGAAAACACCTGTTCTTCTGGTGAGGCTCCACTTCCTTTGAGTTTGCCGCTAGTCGCTGGCAGGCTCCTTCCTTAGTCTCATCACTCGCTACTCCCGCGTAGGTTCTTTGAATCAAGAAACGCACCTGACACTGCCGATTTCGTCTATTGGACTAACGGTGACCACCACTCCCAGGCCTCCTTCTGATCTCACAGCCATTCTAACTATTTGTCCTAGGCGGACCCGGTTGTTCCTCTTCAACGGGTCTTTTATTGGAATTGGGTCCGTGCCGACTCACCGAGGATGGCGCAAACGTGACCTACAATGAATACTCGTGGAACACGGATAGCCACATACTATTCCTGGACCAGCCAGTAAACGTTGGTTTCTCGTACTCCGACGATGGCTCCAAGGTCGATCGTAGCACCATCGCTGGAGAAGACGTCTACGCGTTTTTCCAGCTTTTCTTCGCAAGATTTCCCGAATACGCGTCCGCGCCATTTCACATCGCTTCGGAAAGCTACGGCGGGACATATGCGCCACACACCGCCTCGATATTCCATAAAAAGAACAGAGAGCTTGCTTTAGCACCTATCGCTGGGTTGATCCGGATAAACCTGGCATCCGTGATTCTCGCGAACGGTCTCACGGATCCGCTCGAACAGCTTGGCTCAGTCCGTGACTATGCTTGCTACGGGCCGTACAGAATTCTAGACCCCGACGGAAGGGAATGCAACTCAATGAAACGTGGGTCAGCCATATGCGAGCGGCTCATTCAGGCGTGTTACAGGGTTCCAACCCGCGCAGGGTGTCTGTCTACTGCTTATTACTGCTATTCACAACTCTATACCCCAATGGAAAGTGCGTGTTGCGTGACCATTCCGCTTCATTGTTCACACTTTCACTCACAGAGACGGGGTTGAACTTATACGACGTGCGTAAAAGGTGCAGCGTGCCGGAGTACGGACCGGAATGTTTCCCGGAGATAGCCTGGCTGGAGAGGTGGATGAACGGCGAAGATGTGAAGAGGTCCCTCGGCGTTGACCCCACACTTACGTTCGAAGCATGTAAGGCAAACGTCAGCAGGGACTTCGCACTCCAAGCCGACGCGATGCGAAATAGCGCCCTGCTCCTTACGGATCTTGTGAACCAGGGTGTGCGGTTGCTCGTGTACGCCGGGAACGCAGGTCAGCCACCCGGTACAACCTTGGAAACGCCGTTCGGGAATTCTAATGCTGTGCTGTTGTTGGCTGAAAACAGATGCCATGTGCAATTACATGGGTAATGAGCGTTGGATCAGCAAATTTGCAAATGTTTATCATGAGGAGTTTATGGAGTCGGAAGGAAAGCCATGGGTCACGAGGGCGTCAAAGCGAAGGGCAGGCACCGTTCGCGCAGCGGGAGGGCGGGGATCAACCGCTGGGAATGTCACGTTTGTGAACGTGTTTGAAGCTGGGTGAGCTCCTTTTGCTTTTCCCTCCCACGTATTGGTTTGGGATTGGTTTGGGAGGACTAATGGGGCACCTAGTCATATGGTCCCGTACGATCAACCCGAGGCCGCATTGGTGAGTAGATAATCCAATTTCCCCCGATTTACCCACCGAGTGCAGCTGACCACTGTGATGTCCGCCTAAAGGATCTGATCACGCGATGGATCCTAGATGTTCCCCTGACCGATGCCTGATGGATCCATTATTCCTGTGATCTGTCGGCGGTTCGTTATCTTTCGCTCGGCCAGGAAAGCTTAATCGGGCTAAGGAATGGTTCCGGAGTGGCGTTCGTTTGGTTCCGCAGGTACACGAGGTCACATTATACGTGTACTTTGTGTGTGTATTGTAATCTATGGCGCGGAATGTGCATCACTCTCAGCGTCCTCCAAGCTCTTCTTGAAACCCTCCAAAGTCCTCGCGAGCTGTCCACCACTCGCCTGACCTAACACGCCAGCGATTTGATTCGCAGGGTAACTGATCAATCCGATTAACTGGGCGCGAAGCGTGTCGAGCGCTGGCAGGGACGCGACATCTCGGACAGCCGCCGCCTTGAAGACCCTCCCTTCGATTAACGCACCCATAACCGTTAACTCGGGAGTGAGCGTCGGTCTGACGCGTTTCACCCTTCTCCCCGGGACGAAATCCGGATCATCGGCGGACGGCTTTTTTGACGACGAAACCCGTATGGCTCCGGGCTTCAAGGGTGGGACTGACTTCTGTAGCGCGTTAAGAATTGCGTTGAGCGTTGGAGGATCGAGCGACGGGAGCGAGAGGACAACGAGGCCGTTCTCTACCGTCTCGGAGATATCTTTGGCCGTCTTGGCATCAATGGGGGCATAATCGCGCAAAGCGGCGCCGAAAATCGAGGTGCGGAGTACCGTGAGGGATGGTGGGATGGTGGAAGGATCGTCGCCCGGGGCCAAGGGCGTGGGTCCAGGGTTCAGGAGAGAAGGTGCAAAGCCGCCTTTACGTGCGGTGGCGGCGGCGATGTCTTTTCGGAGTTTCGTGAGACGGTGAATCGAGAAGTTGGTGTGTTGTAAAAAAACGAGGGGGGACTCCTTGCTCGTCTCGAGGAGCCGGAGGTACTGGTTGTACAGGAACTGTTTCCGTTCCGAGTAAATACGTGGCTCGGTCTTTTTTGGATAGCGCCGCGGTGGTTTCACGGACGTGGCGTAGGTCCGGACAGACACCGTCCTCGAAGTCGAGGCTGGAAGCGGAAGCCTCGCCCGGAGCAGCAGAGTCTGCATTCCGGAACTTCGGAGGTGGAAGGAGAAAGTAGTCGAGGAGTGTGACCACGTGACTTCGTTGAACTCAGACGCGTCCTTCATCGCGTTTCTTGTTATCAACCAACCCTCACGACAATGGTTGGCCGCTACGCGACTCCAGACGCAGACACCACAATCACCCATCATTTACCACCACCAGAAGATGATTCTACTCAAGACGCCTCCATGTCGTTTGTTATTCCACCGCAAGCAGATGCCAGCAACCTCTTGGATCAGAACTACGATGATTTCTTCTCCGGTCCGGGTTTTGTCACCCTGAGCACTCCAATTCCGCCGAGCCGTCTTACGAACGCTGTGCAGTCTGCACGTAAGGTCACAGGTACAATTCAAACCCCTGCGGCAATATCTGGGTCTATCCTCGGAGAATCCCCCACGATATCTCGAATCACGGAACTCGAGCTAACCGACCATCCGGCGGAGACGCATATACCATCTACTTCATTGTCTTCACTATCGCAGCCAGCAAAACCGGGCCCGCCGCCGACCGCCTCCGTGCTTGGTACGACTTCAATTGTGGACCCAGGCCCGCCCCGACCGAGCGACGTGCCGTCTAGGAGCGATCCAGGTGGAAAATTTTACAATGGTCCAAAACCAAAGACGGCGCTGTCTATGGCATCTATTGTCGCCACCAAAGCGTCCGGGACACAGCCGGACATTCAATCCATGTCAACCTCGGGCCCTTCCCTCCATTCAACGAACACTAAGAATACGCAAATCTCCCGTCAGCCGATAGCGGCCCCTCGAAAGAAGATGAATGGACCTGCTCATTCACATGGAAACACTAGCGTCAAGTCAAACCAGGCAACGTCGAAGATCCGGGGCGGAGTCGGACTAGATCGCAAAACAACGACATCTGTGAGTTGTGTTGAGCTAGGTTAGACATCGTGGGATTTGAGAATCTCCCGTTGCGACCGTAAGGCATTAACTCGGATGACAGAGCTGACATTTTTTCTCCATGCTAGACTCAAAGTCGCGTTGGTGGCGGTGCAGTTAAACGCCTGAAGCCAATACTTTCCAATCGCGGGGTCGGTCGTGCCAAGGAACAAATTGAATCGGATCCGGGGAGTTCAAATCCGCGGAGAAATGCTCCCTCGCATGCGCTTTCCACGGGGGACGAACATTCTGACCCCGATTCACTGGGCCACCCCACAGGAAGTTACGGGGCTGTGACTCAAAGATTGGTAACAACTGTTTTACCACCGCCTGAACCTTCCCGGTGAGTGGTTGGATTCACTTGTTTTTCGTAATCGCGTCGGTGGTCAGGGTGCCCGTCGAGTGCATTTCACTTAACCATGTGATGAATTGGCGATTGAGTTTTGTGCTTGTTCTCCGGTGAAACTGGCACACAATATGACCAAACGAATCTGCATACAACCAGGGTGACTAACATGATGAATTTTATTGTATAGGTCACGTTTTGGCCTCGAATCAGGCGCGGCCGGTACCAGTGGCTCTTCACCACCTCTCGACCCGCCGCGAACGACAGAAGGCCATGTGGGGGCAAAAATACCTCAAGAGAATGAAGAAGAAGGACGTAAGGAAGACGACGACCGGCTTGCGGTCTCGCAGCTATCGCCGAGTAAAAGCGTCGAATCGCATCGTCGTTCCAACCCGAGCTTTCAGAATTCTGCGCCCACGCCTGGGACCCCTCTTGCCATATCACCAATGCGACCCTCCAGGAAGCGTGCATCAGCTGGACAGGAGTCGGATACCGAACCGGATGGCGCTTGGCCCGATGAATGGGAGAAGAGTTGCTGGATCACCGAGTCAAATCGGGAAGGTGAGGTAAGGGGTGGTGAAGGGAAGGAGATTCAACAGGCCCGGCGAGTGGCAGGTGGGGAGAAGCCGCGGGCATTGCCCCAGGCTTCGCACAGCAAGAAAAATGGGGTGGCTTCGAGTTCGCTGACCCTCACGGGACGGCTGAAAGCGAAGGCAGCCCGAGAATCCCCTCGCGTACGGAAACTCAGGGATAAACTGACAGGACGCGTTGGCGCTGGAAGAGGTGCGGGAGGAAGAAGATCTGGGGTTGATTTCTCAGGGAACGTAGGCGCATCAACAGCGACGAACATTGCGATGTTTGAAGGAAAGGGAACCTATCGTGTAGCCGGGCCTACCATGCCGTACAGTGGCGACAACGTGAGCCTTCTTTCTTGGTTGGAACACAACTGTTGGGGATTTGAAATCTGATAAAATGACTTTTTCATTATGGGCCTGCGTCTTGATGACTAACGGGTTTACGTGGCCGTCGTCGCCCTTAAACTTGATTGTGATCAAAACCCAGCAGCGGGGTGGAGCGATCACCAGGTATACGGGCAGTGTTGTGGGGGGACCCTCTTTCCGCTCCATATTGAAACGGAGCACGGTGCCCGCCGAGTTTCGATTTGAACTCGCCACACGGTTGGGCAAGAGCGCAGCGAAGGAGAACCCGGGGCCGAAGGCGTCTAGGGCCGGTGGGGAAGATGGACACAAGGCGGTTGGAAGTTCACGGAAACGCCCTAGGGTGGGTGAATTGCGGGATGGAAAGAATGGTGTTGTGGAACCATCCTCTTCTCGATTGAGCGAGGCAAAGGGTGATCAAAGTGGAAGTCACGCGGGCGTCTGGGAGGGGAGCACCAATTCATCGTCTGCAACATCAATAGGTCGAAGCAAGAGGACGCCGTTGATCGTCCCGGAGGCGTTCACGTTCAGCACCGAGCAAAGAGCGAAGGACCGGGAAAAGTTCGACGAGGCGGTGCGTGTGAAGCAGGAGGAGAAGGAACGGCGGTTGGAGGAAGACCGTGCAGCTAGAGCGGTGGAGGAGGGGCGTGAAGTGAGGGAGATGAGGAAGAGAGCCGTGCCGAAGGCGAACATTGTCCCGGGGTGGTATGCGACAATGCCGAGGAGGAAAGCGGCGTGAGAGAGGAGGACCGTCGCAGTCTATTTGCTATGTGTCAAAGTGGGATTACATTCTGTGGCATTGTACCTGAGGGTGATACTATGGGGAGCGCTGGAAGAAAGGCCGAAATTCGCGGGCTGAGCATAGAGTTTCCCATCAGACGCCAGAGTTGGTTTAGCACAAGGCGGGTTTGCCGTTCCAGCAGGGTGGGCCATCAAATACCTGCCAGGCGCGTGCACGCTCACCCAGCGCACCCCGAGAGGCCGGAGAGAAGAGATATCCAAATACCAACTACTCATCATCGTCGTATGATTCTGGGCGTGCTTTTTTGCCTCGCGGCTTGTGTGGAAGACGGAGGCAATCCAAGCTGTCGCCGTCAACAATGCCAGGGGGCGATGCTCTCTTTTCGGATTAACTCTCTTTGGTCAAATTTGTCGGGAGCAAAAACGAAAAAACGAAACACAATGGCGCGGACGCCATGTTCCCCCCCTCCCCGAAAGGAGACAAAGAAAGAAACCGTCGGCAGCTGGGAACCAAAGGGCCACGGAAGACGCCCCACCGGCGCAGACACGAGGGGAAGGCCAAGGGGCCACTTCTCTCCACGTGGGAAAAACGTATTTTTGTTTGTTTTTGACGGAAATTAAAAAACCGGAAAATAAGACTGAAATTAAGGTCATGAGGATGACGGAACGGCGGGGCTTCTGTGGGATAGGGAAAGTGATCGTCCAAATTTGGTTTGACGGATGTACCGGTTGCGGGGGTGACCCTCTGGTTCGGATATAAAAGCAGGCTGGTCCTCCTCCACATCCCCTCCACAGCAATCCTCCCAACCCAGAGTCACTTGCGATCTACTCCTACCAACCACAAAGAAATGTCTCCATCCACCGTCGTCTCTACCTCCTCCGCCACCCCGGTCGTCTCCCACGTCCACGGCGATGACAAGTCCTGTGTCAACCACTCGTCGCCCCAGTGCTGCCACTGCGGCTGGAGGGGTTCCCACTCTCCCCAATGCCCCTTCAAGCGCAAATAAACAACGGATGTCCCAATACCACCTTCCACCCCCGCTACCCGTTGTTGCTTGTTTGTTGTGCATTTGCTGAACCGCTTACCCATCCATTGTGGTACGTCTCTCTCACGCGCAAACTCTAACCCATACTTGGTATTGATCTCTCCCCCTTAGTCGTCTCCCTTGCTATCATCATCCATGGCCCTGATCCTTCTCTTCGCCTTGCTACCAACCCCCCCTTTCCTCCTTCTCCAGTCATTAAACGGGCTGCCCCTGGTATACCACCCCAGTCATCGCCAAAGCCTCTCTCACGACCACCCCATCGCATTCGACCTTTCGTGTATCATCATCGTCGCCAGTTATCTTAGCAAGGCCGTCGTCGTTCGATCTAATTATTCGCATACAAAAGAGCATTGTTCTTTGTCGCTGAGGACTCGTTGATGTTGTAGGAGTTGTCGTGTACGATTTCGTTCCTCTAGGCAGAAGAACAATCTTGTTTGTTGTACTAGCTCAAATTCATCATCACTTTACCAAACTCTCCTCCCTCTTCGTTTCACATGAGTCGATCTTGTTTTGTTGTCAACCGGAGGATATACCCCACACCCGTGAGCCATTTCCCCGGTGACGTCGGCATCGCTCGCCGCAGCGCGTGTCTCTCTCCCGCTCATCCTACTGGTTCCCCCGGCCGTTCATATCTGTGTGGTATCTTATCCATCATACGGCCTCTTGTTCACTTGCGTCTGTAAGTTGCCGTTTAGTCATCCTTCCGTCACTCACGTTCTTTGATTCCGAACATCCGACCCCCGGCTCGAAGCTTTGGTGATGAAATGGGTTGGATCTTGATCTCAATCCGCTCCTTATCTCTGTTCAGATCAAACTCATCGCCTTGCTTCCTCCTCGCCTCGTCTCCCCTTCCATTGGAGGGTTCGATGGCCTTCTGACGACGACGAAGATCCCACACCACGACCCCTCCCCTCTCCCCCCCCCCCCCTCCACGTCGAGGGGGGGTGGAGGAGTCTAAAGGTTATCCCCCTCGACATCATCGTACCATCATCTTTTCTCGTGCGACCCATAATCCGGAAAGATCGCCCAATGATCCAGTTTGGCGTCTACTGTTATCTCGAGCGCAAGGCGAGCGAAACCTGCTAGCTCAAGCAACGTGGTGACCTCAGCTACGGTCCGTCCTAGCTCCCACCCATAGTGTGCGCGTGTGCCTGTGCACCGACCTTCCCTTGCGGGGCCTATCGTACCAAATCCGATCTCGGATGGCCCGGAAACCAAGAAAATATTCATATTATATTTCCGCCAATCGGATTTCGGAACCAGAGAGCCAGCCGAGGACACTCCTCCGGAACCAAGCGGGTGGAGCGGAAGAAGGTCTAGGAGGGGGGGGGAAATGGGACAGTATGGGACGCGCCGACCCTTGACGACGTCGAAAAACCGCGTGATCCCTCTTCGGAGTTGGGTCGACGCAATTCAGTCATTGAATGGGGGACGATGGGCTACTACGTCATTCCACACACACTTATTCGTTTACCTCACCGACCGCCCCCCTCCCGTTCCGTGGCCCGCAACGAATGGGACCGTCCGTTCGTCCGGACATTACGCATCCTTTCTTATCTCCATACCGCTATCATTCCTCTGAAACGTTGAACGTAAAACGTGAACGGGCCCGTAACCAGCACCGGCAGCCTGGCAGGACGGATCTCAAAACAAGCATTATTTCTATTCCCGCATACAATTCGTCGTCATTCCCGTCTTTTTTTTCTTCTTCTTCTTTCTTTCGCTTATAGAACGCAACCCAAACTCTCACTCTTCGGCTCCCACGAGACAAAAACTTGCGTCTCGCAACTCCTTCGTTTCAATACACACACACAACCTTATCTCCTCTCCATTCCAATTCATTTCGTCCTATGACCACTACGTACACATATCTGGGTCCATATGCGCTTCCCACCTTTTCAATGGATCGGCTGAGCGTCCACAGAACATCAGAAAGAGGATCAGGCACACTGAACCCCCTCATCTCTCCTCGGAGGAGAGGAGCGACCAGCTATACGTGATCCATCCGTTCACAACTGCCGTAAAATAGAAACAAAAATCGGGTCAATCCAAAACAATAAAAGGGAATATGTGAACGGTGGAGTGGAGACTCAGCCGACAACGGGGAAACAGCCGATGTGTGTCACGGATCCCAACAGTTGGCCCCGGGTCAAACGTTGGCGTCGTACCAAACTTTGTGTATTAAACAACTCTGGGTAATGTAAAGCGAGCACAAATGCCGATCCCATCAAGTCGTCCCCAGTCACCAAAGATAGCTATGATCGTGACTTGGGGTATCTCATGACCATCTCTCATTGTCCATCATAAATCTCTATCTCTATCTCCCCCTCCCGCTTCGGAGGCGGCCTCCTATCGAAACACCGGCACTGGAACAAAGGTTCCCGGCTCTCAGTGAATCTTTCCATTCTCCGCCTTGACGACCCGATCGACCTCGTTCTTCACCTTGGTCGGAGATGCCCACTGCCCTCCCTCGTCCTTCTTTCGCACCGTGAAGCACGCGATCCCGAGATACTCCGTGATGTCATTTATCACGAGGGTCACGAACCGGGCGTAGGACGCCAACGAAATCACCAATGTGGCCAGAACGAACAGGTGCAGGCGCCCCGGGCTCGTTTGAATTATCGGCGGGCTAGAATGGAAAGAAAGAGGAAACAAGCGTCAACCCAACACATTCAAAATGTTCGTGAAACAAACGGCAGAAGGTTGATCGACCATATGCAAGGATCAACCCTCTTCGGCAGCCAAGAGAAGAAGAAAAAAAGAATAAAGGCGTCCGGTGGGTCGGCACCAGAGCTCAATGGCTAAAGGGCGAATGAAAAAAGAAAGCAGACCAAAGCTTACCGGCCAAGTATCCTAGGGAGATTGACATCCAGGGCACCAATTACGCTCCATATCCAGGCAGAGTCCATCAAAGGAAATTCGGTCTTGGTGACGTGCGCAAGGATGATCCTACCCACTTGATGCGCGAACATAAGACCCCAGGCACACAGGAACGGCACCAGCGACTCGGAGTAGATGATCGCAGAGTCTTCCACGCTTGGGTGCGATAACCAAAATATCTGCAAAACCACCGTCCCCGGGAATGGAAGCAAGTACAGCAGCGGTGTAAACGGGTTTTCTCCGGTCTGTCGGCGACTCTTGTAAACGTTTGAATAGCTGTTTTAAAGTTCAGCAAGACGACATTCGCGGGAAGAACGTGGCTGATAGATAAGAGAGTGACGTATACACCCACCTCGTGAATATATTGAACGCGAGACCCCCCGCTCCAAATATCATGAAAGTAACGTTTAAGCCGACGTTTGGAATACTCTCGTTGATCCATCCAATCTTCTCCAATCCGGTGACAGTAAGAACCCCTTGATCCCAGAACGAAGGTCCTGCAGGCAGCGGAACGTGTTAGAGTGATACTAGATGCATCTCGGCTCCAAAAATCCATACCGTAGAACCCAGTGATAATGAATATCACCACAATCATCAGAATCCCTTCTATTGGTCCCGAAAACACGCCTAGGTAGAGTTGGCCTGCCAATAGGGGAATCGTTCATTAGGTCATCGAGGAAATTTTTCCAGCAAGGCATCATACGCAGCGTATGAACGCGCTGGGAAAAGGGCGCCAGAAGGGAAAGAATACATACCGGTGTGATATTCTTCCCATGTCGTCAGATAGAAGTTGGCCAACGTTGCGATCTGAGAAGCGACAGTCCACCAGGAACGTCCTAAATTGAGTGCTTGTGATGCCAGGATGACCTCCAACTGATTCGGGGATCAAAAAGACACCAACCACACGGGGCAGCAGCGAGGTCAAACTAAGTCAGTTTTCTGTTCGTTTCGCAATATGATTGTTGCAGATCCAGACCAGACGGCCTTGACGCAGGACAAACTCTCACCGTTGTGTTCATCGCGTCGCACCCTGCAATAGATAACCGGCATCAGATCAGCCTTGAAATTTTCCTCTCTCAACTGAATTGAAGCCGAGGGGGAGGGGGGGTACGTGTAGAAGTTCTAGCCTTACCATGGTCGAACATTTCACCTAGTGGTCCTGCCATGCCCGTTCGTCGAGCTTGTTTGCTAAGCATTCCGATAAATACGTCAGCACATCCTGACTGACGAATCGTATACCAAAACGGAACCCATGCTCACCCATCGATTGCGTCAAAGCTCTGGTAGAAAAACAATCCGGCGGCCCACCTTGGTAATCACAAACACCATCAGCTTCGAAGCGAACGATATGCGTATAGAGAGGGAGAGAAGGCTCGGTGACACGAGGGCGTACGATGACGCAGCAGAGATTCTCCCTCAGGGGTATGGGAATAAGCGCAATCCACCTACGTGAAATAAATCCATTGGGGTGGGCCGGTGGCGCCCCCCTTCTCAGTCAAGTACGCCGGATCGTAATAGAGCATCGTCGCAAAGTTGAACATGACAAGCATAAACCCGCAAAAAGTGATCTATTGCCATGATGAGTCAATAAATTGAGAAGAAGGAGAAATGGGTGGGTGGCGCTGCCGCACCCAAGACATGCTTACAGTGTTCGGGGCGACCCATCTCGGCCACTGTTCGACTAGCCAGTTCCAGTACGGGTTCAACACGTAGTTTGATAGTATTGATCTAGGTTGCAACGGGACAACACGAGTTAACGACCTCTGCGAGGAACCCGGATCGAGACGCGAGAGACGTCATTGGCCACACCCACCTGTCGACGCCCTGATACTTGTACCTCTTCAGGTTTTGCAGCGCATGCGGGGGGATGTAGCCCATTTCTCGTATGGCAGACCGACAGAACGAACGGATGTGGACCACGAGAGGGTGGAGGGAAGAGGAGCAAGCTTTTTCCACCCGGACTGCCAACTCACGGTGGGTAATTGCGTACTGAGAAAAAATTATGACGTGGGCGGTCACGTCACGTCACGCGCCGATCACTGCGCGTCACTTGTCAAATCCGGGCGATTCGCATTTCTAGATCCCAACCAGAAGCGGTCCAACGGGAATTACAGGCATTACACTAAAGTTTGTGTACGGGTAGCACAGAGTAGTAGTATACGAAGGTTAAGATAACTGTATGGTCAGGGTTAGAACCCTAGATGTTCAACGAAACTTCTCCAAGAAGGATCCAGCGCAGGAGGCCCAGAACTTTCGTTCAGGACGAGATGACCAGCACGATGATGCACGTGTATGCCTTGTGCAAACCCTTCAAACGGTGAGGAACGGCTGGATGTCCTGTTTGAGGGATGATTCCGAGAAGATTCGCCTTGCACATTGAACTGCTCGGGGATGCTGAAAATGGGAATGGGGAGTTCTGGTGTCGTCGAGATGATTGGGCCGGCAGTCACGGTCGGGGGAGGGCATGATGATGATGGGAAGCTGATTGTATGTAATGGTTGCGTGGAATTGGACGATATGGTTTCGAATGCTTTCAGATCCTCAATGATAACGGGGTGTAGATTTTCAAATTCCCAGTACGCCGCTAATGATTCTCGTAGCGATGTGCTCGTGTGAGAGTTGGATGTTTGTAACGGCGGTCGTAGAGGGGTAGATCCGGAGGAAGGGGGGGTCCCTGTAGGAGATCTGGGTTTCACCACTCGAGTCTGCCCGCTGAGCCGATCAAGTTCTGCGATGGCTTCAGCAGGCACTTTTCGCTTCTCAAGGGCAGCTTTGGCTTGCTTGCGTAAGTTATTGACGGTGACCTGAGACAGGCTTAGTTGGAGGAGATATCAGCTGATGCCGTAACGATCACAGACGTACCGTGTATTTTCCGACTAATGAGCTCGATCTCTCGGCCTCGTCAAGGCAGGCACACATCCGATCGAGCTGGTCGACAGCTGATTGTGCTAAATACGACGAAGGCACCCGAGTCGCGACCAAGCACATCACCACCTGGATTCAATTATGAGTTATGGAACCCCGATCGTGGAGGATGAATACAAGGGAGCCGACTTACCGCAGCATCCGTCGCATGTGACCAACAAAACCCAACACGCAGGAGGAATCCAGGAACCCGCTCGAACGTCAAACAGATGCCACGAATCAACCTCCAGGCGGACCGGAAGACTGCAATGAACGACGGTGCATATTTGTGTTTGAGGATATCCCCTGGCTGGTCAGCCAAGACTTGGGAAAAGTAAGGCTTGTGCAGGTGAAGGAGTGCTTTTCATAGGATCGCGGGTGATCAGCATGGTTGTCTTAGCCACACTCGGTGATCATCACTCACTTGAATCTTTGTTGGACGCACCAAGCCACCGGACAATATGGACTTCTGCGGGCGGCAATGGATCCTCCTGCTTGCTAGCGCTATCGGACAAGTCCATATTCGGAATGATTGGGAAGTTCCTGACTGCAGTGTCGAATTGAAGAATGAGCTGATACGATGGCCTGTTACTGCCGAAAGTCGACACCATAACATTGTGAAGCAGCTTCGTGTATCGCGACAGCCATGGTTGATCTGGTCGGTAAGCACGATCAGATGGTGGTCCCTGAACCCGAAGATCAATCTCACACTCGTCCGAATGGCTGTTCGGCAGCACGCAGTCAATGAATGCAGGGGACAACAATGGAGGGCGACCATATGCACAGCTCTGTGATTGATATTGGGTTTCAGCTTGGAGAATGAATATAAAACAAATGATTTACCATCCACGTGTCCTTGACGAATAGCTGCCAAAACAGACGGCGGCGGCGCACACGGATTTTTTCGTCCAGTCCCCAATGAGTTGGGTTTATGTCTGTTGGTGGGTTGAGCCGAGGATTCGCAACCTGGGTTGCCTCAACTTACGCAATCCAATCTGTCAACCCATAAATGAGCACCGGTCAGGCTCGTAATCTGCATCCTTGTTGACTCACCCCATGAGCCAGTCTTATCGCAAGTCCGAGGCTCGTCCAAGCTTGGCTAGATTTTCGATGCGAGGAGTCCCGATCGCTGAGATCGAGGTACCAAGTCATTTGAAGCTTGTAGAAGTCAGAGAGACGTTCCGCGTACACGGGTGGTACGTACCAGGGCGTGGATACCCCACAGTGTTGTGTACATCGCGGGCGGTGCTAGACCCATCGCCGCGGAGGCGAGCATGTAATATTCCTCTGCCTCCACCGCGCCGGGTGATTTCGTCGTGTCAAACAACGTAGCTAACGCAAACACGGTGTACAGGAGTGAAGATGCGTGTGCTGAGCGGGCCGGGTTGATTTCCCATTTTCTAGACCAGGTGTCAGATATCCTACGTCGGGCGAAGGGGGTAGGGCTTACTGGTTATATACACTGTCCAGCACTTCCTCATAAAGTTCCTCCCTCGGGATGCCGTCCCAGCTGGGTACGCCGTGAGAAATTTACAGACAGTTGGGAAGAGGGACGCACATGTGCCGGCCGTATTCCAGATACAAGTCGCACAAATGTTCGGCATCTTCTCGCGTGGGTAGGAAACCAAGCAGTTGCCTCCTAACGTCGTCAAGGTTTCGCGTGGGTATGGTGTCGTGAAATGTTGCAGCGTCTACGATAGTTTTTGAAATGTTGGGGAAGATGGGTGTGAATGATTTCTCGGTGGTGGCAACCTAACATTATCCCGGTCATTCAACTTTGGTGGAAACGTGTAGAATCGGCGCCACATACGCGTGCCAAGTAATCCGAGCGCGCGGTTGAACCAAAAAACCTTGCGTCGCCGGCGGTACCCAATGACAGTGTACCTGTAAATTCCTTTAGAGGACGAAGACACGAGCACGACACACATGGTCCTCACCGTAGGGGTCGTGCGATTCTCTATCGGCCCCGTTCTCGACTGAGGAAGGACCAGAGGAAGGGCTTGCTGGCGAATCTTCCATCATAGGATCGTTCGGGGTTGAGGTGCTCCGCTGTGAATCTTGGAGGGCTCTTTCAAGCTCTTGTACACGAGCAGTCAGGGTATCGATCTTGAGTTGCATCCCTTCGTTGTCTGCCACGACGACTGCCCTTAGTTGCATAGCGTCTGAATCAATCGAGGGATCACTGGTGAACGGAAGAGATTTTATACCTCTTGCCACTAGGCATGGTGCCTTGGAAGGAAAAAAGGGCCGGAGAACATTAGATGTCACCCTGGGCCGAATACGCAAACACTGGACGCTTACCGGTGGGACACAACGCCGCACATCCTCGTTTCCGACAAGTCTCGCAAGGTACCTGGAGCCGACGACGTCAGGGTTGGGAATTGCGGTGGGTCTCGGGAGGCGATGCCGATTACCTTGCGATCGCACCTGAGCTTCAGCCTAACAGGATGGATGTTGAGTTGAAAAGAGTCGGCAAACAAGAGGCCGGATGAGGTGGGTACCAGACCTTCTGCACTCCGCACAGGATACCGGTTGGCGGCCTGGACGACGCCTGTTTGGAGGGTTCAGGGGAGCACCGGCGACGGGGTCTGTGCTGGTGGCCATTTGAAGCGGTTCAAGATGTTGGAAGCATAGGCAGCGCGTAGGCGGTATGAGAATGTGGGATCCATTACAGCAATGGGTTATGTACTCCGTCCGATCCGAGCTTGATGAACGCCCACTGGCAACGCCTCATCATCCTTGATCCACGGATGTGCCTTCATACTTTATCCCCTGTACGTATTGCGCCGTCCAGCTGCCCACTCGTCGCCCTCGCATCCCACACGAGGGAAGACGAAACGGGCCCCAGCTCGTCCCCCAGCTCGTCCAGCTGCCGTACAAGCACCCCAACACCCCGGCACAGCACATGGACCCTTGCATTCATTTATCATCTGCTGCAAAAGATTTCGTCTCACAACCAACAGTATTCTAGCCCAGATCTTTTCGCTCGCAGCTCTATCGGCCGTTTGGCCGCTCACCCTCCCAGAATAAGAATCGCCGGTCTCCAACGGCCAACGTTGCTTTTTTATCCTTCCTCTCCACCGGCAGCGGGAACTCGACCCTGACCCTTTACCCTGGCGCGCGTTCATGCAGTCAACATGCATCCTTGCCAACGGCAAATGGGTGCTTATTCGGCACCCAAGGGCGGAACTTCCCTACATGTCCGGTTACCGGTAAATCCGGCTCAGCCGGCACTGACTGACTCCTTGTACTTTGTTGCGGATCGTCGAATCATACCGCCTCCTCCCTTCCAACATGTTCCACCGGTAAACGGTTCTAAAAAAATCCCCAGCCTGACTGGCTCGTTGCCCAACGCACCGCTCCGTAGCCGTTGCCGAGACCGGGCTACTCGTGCAGTGGATCGCCGGTCGCCGGCACGCGATCGATCGTCTCCATTTCCCCAAAGGCTCTGCGTGAAACCACATCCTGGTTGAGCATGGCCCATTTGTCTGACATGACCATTGGGCGCTGATCCAATACACTCCCCACGTTATGACAGAGTCTTGACACATTGGTCCGACCAAACTTTCAGTTCTCTCGATCCAAATTTCGACAAATTGCTTTGCTTAGTACCTGTCTCGGTACGCCCCAGAACTGTTCCAGATGGCGAACTAGTGTGCTGGTCACAGGGGATCCTTGGGGGCAGGCACCCGTGCTATTCTTGTCCATCCCCTCGGTCCCAGCTGGTGCTTTCTGGAGAGAAGTCTCCGTATCTAGCGGCGGCCATTCCCGGTTCCCTCGAGAAACAGGTGGTGTTTCAGGCCGTTGTCCTCGAACTAACCTGATCAGTTTTGTCGCCCGAGGTAAATTTTCCATCGTTGTCAATTGTTTCGCGCTCCCCAGACCCCGTCGCAGTAAACGAAATACACGCCACGAGGGTCGCCCCACCAGGCTCGTCGTCAAGTGCGCTGAATGCCCTTTGGCGCTGTGACCCGAACCATTGTCCCCGGTCTCTCGATTATGCGTTGAAACAGGGTCCCGAATGCTAGAGGTTTACCTCACATGATATGGAACCATCTGTATCGTTATGTTTGTCAACGTTTCACTTCCTGCACAACTCTTACACGATCTATTGTGACCTTACTTACAGAGATACGCCGGGTCAACTCCCTAATTCGGTCGTTTTAACTTTCGAGTTCGTCAGGTGAACAAGCTAGTGAAGATCGGTATTAAAAAACCAACTAGTCGAGCTCCGTCTCCCTGCCCAGTTCCGAAGAGCAACCATCCTAGTCAACGGTTCCTATTCCTGGGGACAGCACAGTTACTCAATAGCCTTGGCTACCGTTTCGCTCTTGGCTCACCAGCGGGAAGCTCCGCCTACATGCGAACTCCACGATCAGGATGTCAGCACCCCCATCCCGCGCGCCACGAACGCTGTTCGCGAGCGCTCCTATCTACGTATTCAATAGGGGCACGCCATCCCAGGTATGTCTTGTTTTCCGAGCGCGAACCTCTATACCAACGGACCCTTCCCGAATTTTGATGCGGTCTCAATCGGGAGCCTCCTTGATTCCTTCGAGAGGTGCCCAGCCAATAGTCCATGGTCTTCCAGACATGGTCCCTTCGGCGCTGTTTCCACACACCAAGGACGTCCCCAGCACGTCCCCCTCAAACACAACCTGTACGTTAGAGAAAATTTCCCCCCAGTTCTCATTGGTGGATTCGGCCGACCCGAGCCACGGTTCCGGGCGTTGTGTTCGTGGTCCTCACCCGCCAAACGCCAAAAGAATGAATGGCCCGAAGTACGTACACCCCCCTGTTGGGTGGTGGCAGTACGGATGATGGGGGGCCCCTCTGTCTTGTTCTTGTATCCGCGGGAACGGAGCCCACCCGTAGGCGCCACCCATAATAGGTGATCCAGGGAGCTCCCTTGTAGCGCGACGACCTCGAGGTGGTGAGCCTAAAACTTGAGGCTTCCTAGACGGCCAAGTTGTCGCGAGCTCGGGTCTGGTGGCCCTCGGTTGCACAAGCGAGAACACAGGCTTCTTGACAGCGGTCTTTTCGTTCCCACATGGTCCGTTGGATCGTAGCGCTGGTGTTTGACCTCTGGACGAATGGAGAACAACAATGTAACAGTAGGCGTTGGGGATGGAACACTCCTTACGAACCGTGGTTGCAAGAGTCATCCGAGAGGTCAAAAGTACAATCCATATAATGTTCCGAGAGTCACACTACTGGTAGACATTTTGTAGGAAGTGAAGAGCACATAATAGTATACCCCCATGCAGGTTGACAATTCGAAAACATGTTAATACCTCCTCTCATCGTACCTGGACCGTCTATCTTCGTAACGCCGATCGTCACGCCTGTAGTCATCGAATCTCTCCCTCTCGTAGCGGTCACGGTCACGATCACGGTCTCGGTCATCCCAGCGGCGGTTGTAACGGGTGTCGTACGGACGAGGGTCGTACATCCTATCGGCCGTGGTAAGACCTAGAGGGTAGGGTTAATTACGAGAGGACGGAAAGGTTAATGACAAAAGCCGACCGTAACCGCTGCCGCCGCGATCGCGTTCGTGACGCTTGGGAGGACCGCAGTACCTTCCCGGGGTGGGTGTTCTGGCACGTCCTCTCCGGGCCTACCCGAACGTTCAGTGCCTGGTCGGTTATGGTAGAAACAGCGGACCGACCTTTTCAATCATGAGTGTCTTGCCTAAAAAATCCTGCCCGTTCAAGGCAGCAATCGCGGCATCAGCCTCTGGTGAACTCTCCATGGTGACGAAGCCGAATCCGCGAGACTCATTAGTATGGGGATCGCGCATGACTTGGGCTTTCTGAACCTGTTTTTTTTTGTGTTGGTGACAAATCTCCACACACATGGTAGACAATCCCTTACCCGTCCAATAGCGGCGAAGTGGTTCTCCAATTCCCTGCTGTCGACACGGTGGCTCAGGCCAGAGACGTGGAGGTTGTTGCCGGGATTCAGATTTGGAGGAGAGGAGCCACGACTAGACCCCTAGTATGAGTGCGCGGGACCGAAGAAATGGGCATTGCACTCACCCGCCGCGCCCCTTGTCCCCTCTAGTAGGGCTCCTGCTACGGCTCGAGCGGCGTGGAGCGTCGCCACGGCTATCACCATTCCAGGCAGGGTCTTCTGCGCCACCGCCGTTGGCAACAGCTGTGTCAGGGGGGATGCCAATACCACCTTCACCGTTGGTTGGAGCAATGTCGGATTGCCAGGCTGATGTGAGAGGTTGGTTAGGTCGGATTTACTGAATGTGAGAGTCGTGCAAGGTGAAGAGATGGCGGGAACGGGTGGCAAAGGTTGAAAGCCGAGAATAGAGAGAAAAGTAGAAGAGGTTTTGAAGTGGAATAGTGCGAATTGTGCAAGACAGAGTTGGTAACAACAAGCTGACAAGGCGACGCTTTTCGCAAACCTTGACGGTTGGGAGAAGTTGGAGACGCATAGCGTTCATTTTTGGGCGATGGAAAAGTGTAACTCTTTTCGAATGTGCGATACTGCGGCGGCTCTGTGGTAACGGTGGTGTTTCACTGTGCCAGGTTGTCGTGTCCACTGCTGGTGTGACGCGACGACCGTGTGCGCCCGGTCTCGGGTGTCCAAGGTGGGACGCGTTGCCGATGCAGATGCGGTCGAGGATGGGCTGACTGGAGACGTACCGTCTTCCATAGTTGACTACCAAAAGTTGAGGGGGACTTGTAGTGGTCGAAAGCCAAGACCGTTTTGGGAAGGCGGCTGAGCGGTGGGTGATGGTGGGCGGCGTCGGTCCCTCGTCCTGTTGCTATGCCATCTTGCACGGAAAAGTCGCAGAAAAATCGACAGAAAATGGAGAATAAATGTGTCCACGCAGACCGTGTATTTTGTGGCGGAAAAATCGAGTGGAAAATGGAACAGAGCAGACATCCGATTCACTCCGTGTCCGGGCCAGCAGTCGGACATGACCGAAAGCTCTCCGGTCTTTTCTTTCCACTTTCCTTCTCCCTCAAACCACCAGCCAAACGATGCGTCCTGCCACCACGCTCGCTACCCTCCTCCGCGCCAGGCCTGCCATCCGCAGGGTCGCACCAGCTTTCGCCCGTCCTTCCTCCTCCGCCCCTCACCAGGAAACTTTCGAATCCTTCACCGAGCGCTACGTACAGTTCTTCCAACAGGCCCAGGACTTGTTCGAAGTCCAGCGTGGTCTCAACAACTGCTTCGCCCACGATTTGGTCCCTGCGCCTTCCGTCGTCGAGGCTGCGCTCCGTGCTGCTCGTCGCGTTGACGACTACGCGACCGCCGTTAGGGTCTTCGAGGGTGTCCGGGAGAAGGTCGAGAACAAACAACAATACCAGGCGTACCTGGACGAGCTCAAGGGCGTCAGGGAAGAGCTTGGTACGTCCTTTTCACGCCTGGAAAAGCCCAGATACCTGACAAGTGGGGTACAGGCATCAATACACGGGAGGAGCTCTACTCATCGTAACCTTTCACTCGTCTTCGGGTCCGTATGCAAATCCCTCGTGACATTGTTTTCACTCAAATGACGCTCGAACCTTCACAGGCATAGAGCAGCCGTTAAAACGAGAAGCGGAGGGTTCGATCTCGGTTAGGCATAATAATAATACTTTCTACTGAGATGTATTCTCCATAACCCGACCGAAGAGTGACCTCGAGCTGGGCTGGTCTGCTCACTTTTTTTTTGAGTCCTGCTTAGCCTAAGCACCCTCCCAGTTGATCGAGATCATCTACATCTCTCCACATCTCCCATTTGTTGCCCCCGCACCCTTCGCTTCGCTTCGACCCTCTTGAATATGGCCTCTGAGAAAGGAGCGTCCAACAGTATGTCACGTATTGACGAAATCATATGCGTGTTTACGTACCTCGATGCAACACAACAACAGATGAGCGGTTGCTGGCCGCAGCCAAATCCGATAACGAAAGTCTGTTGCTGGATGTCTTCGACGAACCGGGGACTTTCGATATTAACTACCAAGACGGGTTCGTCTGCTGTCCCAGCCAGATTCCCGCCCATTCTCATCGTTCGACTTTTGAAGACTCGGCAATACAGGTGCCTAGATCGCATCTCCAATCTCAAGTCATCCCAGCTGAACACAGAATTGTTTTCCATGGCTCGGACTAGCCCTGCACTACGCGTGAGATCCCTGCGTGAGACCATCCGATGTTTGACCGCTCACAGCTGGGACCTACGCTAGTGTCTCGCAATTAGCATACGATGTGCTGGAACTCCTTCTTTGTCATGAAGAATGCGACGTCGACCCGATCAACAAGCTCGAGCAGGCCACACCACTACATCTCGCCGTGGCGACGGAAGATCCGGAAGACAGAGCGCGTCTTGTTGGGAGTTTGTTGGAAGGGGGTGCCGATTATTTGTTCGTCCGGTTCACTCCCCGATTCTCTACCCTCACCATCACAACTTGTGATTTTGACGCAGCATACCGAACAAACATGGAGAAACGGCAAAGGACCTCGTGAAGCCAGATGACGAGGAAATCCTTGCGCTCTTCAGGAAAGCGGAGGCAGAAGCTAGCATCGACCCGTACGACATTGCATGTACGTCCTCACCCTCCTGCCCACCACGCTTCTCCTCACATGGTTACAGATGACGATGCCGACGATGTAGCATCCGATGGTTCAGATTGATCGTCGAGTTTACCCCCAAACCCGACGGTCAGAAAGTCCATACATTGCTCATTATATAGATACGTCTTGCTCCTCCACCGATTGCGAGCTATCAGCACGAATTGATTGGTCGACTTGGAGGACGCAAAACAAGGCAAACGGGGGGGAGGGGATTCGGAACTCTAAGATAACCACTTTCCGATCTGCCAATCTCTAAACGTTTGAGTGTTCTTGACCCAGTCAATCAGCTGGTCTCGAGGAACCTGTGTGCCCTTCTCTTCACTTTGAACCTTGGCCTTCTGCCCGTCCTTGAACTCCCACTTCTGTTCTTTGACGGTGACGAGACCCGCTTTGAGTTCGTCTGCACCAAGGATGACAGCGAACGGAACCTCGTCCTTCTCCCCAGCTGCGAATTGGGCCGGCAGCTTTGGTTTGTTCTTGAACGAGAACTCGGTCTAGAGATAAGCACAGCAGTTAGTACACGGATGTACGATGGGAGTAGCAGGGACTGACGTTGATCCCGGCCTCCCTGAGAGCCTGGACGAGCTGTACTCGTTCCTGCAGCAAACTGTCTCCGGCGGACATGACGTACACCATCGTGCCCTTACTCCTCATCCCCCTCTCGACCCACCTTGGCCAAAGGATCGCAAATATCCTATCTAGGCCCATGCTCACCCCGATACAGGGTATTGACGCGGTCTTCTTGCCCTCCCCGGAAGCGGCAGACAAGAACATGCCCACCAAGTTGTCGTAACGCCCTCCAGCGGCAATGGACCCGACCCCGACCTGGGATTCGTCGATCTCCTCCTCGCCCTCCTCGTCAACTTTTTTCTTGGGTTTCTCCTTAGAGTCCGGCTTCGGATCTGTACCTTCTGAGGTGGGGGTGGACGCCGAAGCGTCGGCTTGCTTGAAACCGGGAGGAGCAGAGGCTTCAACGATGGCCTCGTATATGATACCGGTGTAGTAGTCGAGGCCACGGGCAAGAGACATGTCGAATGAGATCTGTAGTGAAATCGGTCAACCAGAAAGTTATATCGCGATCTCAACATACCTTGTCGAGGACGCCATATGATTGTAGGAGGGTAAAGAGAGTGGTCATGTCTGACAGACCTTCCTTCGCAGTTTTATTCGACGTAAGGATAGAATCCTGCACGAGTTGTTGCAACAGTTTTGGCGCCTCTAATGACGGGCGGGTTCAGGGCCGGGGGCGGAACGGGAAAATGATGTTTATACCTTCCAGACCAGCTCCTTTATGTTTCACGTACTGGCCAATCTTGTCGGCAACAGTTGGATCGAGACCCTTCTCCTGGGTCATCTCCTTCTTGACCTCTGCCCAGGGTAGCTGTAGGGCGTGAGCGCGACCTCATACACTAGTGGCGGACAGACAGCACCTTATCCAGCTTGTCGACGGCTGACGATATGCTCCTGATCTTTTCTGAAGGGACACCGCATACCTCAAAGACTCCATCGAGGATCTTCCTATGGTTCAGCTAGTAGGAACATCCAACTTAGACTCTGACAATGTAGGGATCGGGAGTTGTCCTACCTTGATTGTAAATTCTCCCACTTCGAGTTTAGTCAAGACAGTTCCCAAGAGACTAACAATCTCTGCGTCTGGGATCATGGGATCCCATGACCCTGCGAAATCGATGTCCTGTGAGACCCTAAGCCACAAGGACGCACCACAGCGAATCGCGACACGCACCGCTTGTGAGAACTCCCTCATACGGCCCTTGGACATTACGGGGTTATCCCTCCTGTAGACCTTTCCGACTTGCCACAGCTTCGCGTTGGTGATGGTTGTTCCAGCCATAGCGAGGTACCGTGCCAGCGGAACAGTGTGATCGTACCGGAGGGCGAGTTCCTCTCCTCCCTGGTCCTTCAAATCGAAAATAAGTTTGGCGTCTTCTCCGTACTTCCCGGCAAGGATGTCCTTTCGTTCAAAAACCGGGGTATCGAGGCAACTGCCACCATAGAGGTGGAAAACGTCCTTGACGGTCTTTTCTATGTGTTCGCGGCAGAACATCTCTGCGGGGCCATAGTCTCGTGTGCCCTGGTAAACGGTCACGTTATTTTCAGTAGTAGGGCATGTAGCAGTTGGCGTACCTTGGCGGTTTTGAGCAGCAAACGATCCTTCTTCTTGTCCTTGCTTCCCGCACCAGCAGCCTGGAGCAAAGCACCACGAGACTTCTTGAGCTCCCCGAGCCTAACACGGGCAGCCTCAAGCTCAGCAGCTTCAGCGGGATCAGCCCTAGCCTTGAGCTGATTGAACAAGGCGGACTGCTCGGCGATAGTAGTGTCCAATTCCTGGAGAGTGACCATTTTCCGAGTGACGAAAGAGGTGCAAAATGACGATGAGGGTGAAGAAGAGGAAGGGTGGCTTTTTGGCCTCGGTATGTACAATCGATATCGATAAGCAGCTGGCGGGAATCGAAATCTATGCATCCAAACCGTGAATCGAAATCTGGGATGTGCCCGTGACTCGCGTCCGTGAGAATCGGTTACTCGATCTTCACCTCAAACTGTAATCTACTCCCAACATCCATCATCTCTCTCTCTCGAAAAGAAAACCCAACCCCACCATCTCGTCTGATTCTGACCCATTCGACCACAAAAAAAAACCACACACCAAGTCAAGGCTCTCTTCTGGTTTCAAATTCTTCACGTCGGGAGCCTGTTACGGTTGTGGAAGAGCGATGGATTCGATTCCATCCGCCGCTTTTCGGCCTCGTTATGAGGTTGGGTGGATCCCGGATGATCGTCTCTTCTGTCTCCGTAGAGTTGAACGCGGTTCTCCTTGAATTTTCACCGCGTTCGTAGTTCGGGGACGTACATTACTTCCGTGTAATCGCTAGACTTGGGTTATGAAATGAAAAGTCCACGATTGAAAAGAGAGAAAAAATGCTGGAAACTATGATACAAATACAGATGCAAATCACATCCCGTTCGTTACAGGGTGTCGTCGGCACGCGCCCGCCCTAGGTTCAACGGTTACGAATTGGTCGTAGACATTAATACCTGTTTCCTCATATCCTCAAACCTAGAACTCTCTCCCTGCGCACGCTTGATATTCGCCCCAATCTCCGCCTCCCTGGTTTCCAACCTCTGATCCATTCCAAGGATCATGAG
>Ga0307517_10003404_pt1 | contig 24751 bp, 16 predicted proteins | sample 23_EM_MG_FD_194515 | JGI IMG/M metagenome (GOLD analysis project Ga0307517, IMG submission 194515) | Populus trichocarpa ectomycorrhiza microbial communities from riparian zone in the Pacific Northwest, United States - 23_EM | ecosystem: Host-associated > Plants > Roots > Unclassified | place... | reverse complement strand
TGATATGTTATATATATATATATATATATATATATATGCATCGATGATCAATTGTAAAAGACCTGATGGTGAATGTTGACTTAGATCAATGTTTGTTCTTTTAATTGATTTTGATATTTTAATTTTAGTTGTTTTTTTCTTAAAATTGTTTTGTTATACTTAAACCCCCCTATCTTTGTTCATATAGTACAATATTAGGCTAGATACTCTTCTTGGGAACAATCCCTGCTCATACTTAATTAAACCCAAACATGAAGAAAATAATAAAAATAACAAATCTAACATATAAATTAAAGTTGTTGCACTTAATTAAACAAAATAACCTAATATAGATAAATTTCCTAATTTGAATAATGACATGAATGAAATTATCATCCTAGAAACACGAGTCTTTCTTGCCACCTTTAAATATCCAGAATAAGCTAGGAAATTAATTATTGAAGTTGCCTCCCCTTTAGTTTTGTAACAGCCCAGCCCAACATGTCGTATATTGTCCGCTTTGGGCCTTACTGCCCTCACGGTTTTGTTCTTGGTGATGCGAGCTCTCTGACCTAACGCCCCAAAACACGTACTCCAATGTGGTGGGCCCCATCCCTGTAGTATACCGTCCGCTTTGGGTCCCTCCCATACCTGGGTTGTCGACCCGCACGGTTTTAAACGCGTATAACATGTTAGCAACCAGCACTACTAATAAGGCCTTGGCTCTGCACACTCGCTTCCAATGTGAGATATCACAAGTTTCCTTGTTTGTTTAGGATAATTGATTGTAGCTTTAAAAAATCTTCTCCAAACATGGAAACCCTTGTTGCCTTTCTTTAACCTTCCTTGTAAGATTAGAAAACTCCCTAAAATAAGCTAACCAATTTATCATTAAATACCACCAACCCTTATTTCCTTGTGTAGCTATGATGCATAAGGAATCCTTGTAAGAAAAGGATTTTGAAACATATATTTTCCACACTTGAAAATTATGTTGCATCTCATTAAAGAGGATTATTGTTGTAACACCCCACCTCACTAGCAAGATATTGTTCGCTTTGGGCCTCCCAGTCCATCCAAATCCAAGGCTTCCACCCAGGTCCCCCTCACGATTTTGTTCTTGGCAGCCACGCATGACCCCAAAACGCGTCTTACTAGTTAAGGTGAGCATGCACTTATAAGGCCCTGGCTCTGGACGCTCGCTTCCGATGTGGGATCTCATAATTGCCAAATAGAAAGTTCACAAGTCAAAAAGAAGTAAATAACAAGCTTGTTTTGACCTATATCGCAAGACCTTACTGAACTCCGATTGGCCTGAAAGTTTACCTCAATATAGAAAAATACCTCTGAAATCTTCTGGTAAAGTTTTAGCTCGCTCCAATGATTTAATTTGGTGTTATGCTTAATAGCATAAAACTGAACAGTAAGAGATTTTACACCAAAATCCAAATTTAACCTTGCCTGGATCGTATAATTGGATTTAGGAATCTTTATACTATTACTTTTCCCATTATTCCTGGCATCATCAATGTAGAGTTGCAAACTTATTTATTGAGTATGTAGGAACCCAAATCAATCCTTTGGCTGCCATTCTCCCTGAAACTATTATGTCTCCCAACCATTGTAGGAAGACTGAGAAATAATATATGAGATGTTGTATGCAACTACTTTATATCTAGATGATGAGCCATATGAAGGTTGAGAAACCAATATTCAGATCATTTTGGTGGCCTAATCAAAAGCCACATGAGGAATTTATAATAGCTCAAGACTTAAGAACTTGGATGTTGTGAGGACTTATTATTTTTATTTTTTTAAAACAAAGGAAAGAAGTGTTATTCCCCATCAATGTCTAAGGTAATAGCTCATATTGAGTCCATTTAACCTATCCCTTTTCACCACAACTATAAAAAACAGAATAGAGAAGATTAGGAAATAAAAATAAGCGAAAAAATGATAGGAAGAGTGAAAAGGACAAACAAGGAATATACTATAAAAAGATTAAATAAATACCCAAAAAACAAAATGGGAGAAATCACAAAGAAACCCAAAAGTGGAGAGAAATAGTATAAAAAACACCATAAAAATATAGAAAACAAATAAGAGTAAATAGAATAAAAAAAATAGAAAAGAAAAAAGAAAAGAAAAAAAGTCCAAGTCTATAAAAAAGCCTACCCACATATATTTGTTCACATCCATCACTACTTTAACCAAAGATATTTTTTTTTGCCTCTCTTTCTTCCCTTCTAACATCCCCTACCAACCACGATCGACGACCAATAACCAAAAGAAGCTTCATTATCACCATCAACCATGCAGCCTTGTCCTCCTCACCAGTAACCTCAAAGAAAAGTTAGGGAATGAAGTGATCAAAAGAAAAAAGAGGCGATCAAAATAAAAATAAGAGTTTAAGTCCCTTTACATCACAACTATAGGAAAAATAAAATAAAGAGAAGATTTGGAGATTGAGAGATAAAATAAAAGGGAGAAAGTGATAAGAAGAGTGGAAAGGATAAACATGCAATATATTATAAATATATCGCATAAATATCTAGAAGAGAGAATGGGAGAAATCACACAGAAACCCAAAAGTGGAGAGAAATAATAAAACAAAACATCTAGAAAAATATAGAAAAAAAAAAGATAAAAGCAAAGAGACTAAAAAAAAGAAAGAGAAAAGAATAGAAAAAAAAAAGTTCAAGCCGACAAAGCAAACCTAGCCACCTATACTTGTTTACAACTACCACCACTATAACCGAAGATAATTTTTTTTAGCCTTTCTTTCATCCCTTCCAACAATAACATAGTCGCCATCATCCCCTACCAAACCACGATCAACGACCAGTAATAAAAAAAAGCTTCACTACAACCATCAACCATGCAGCATGTCCTCCTCACCAATAATCTCAAAACAATGTTTGAGAATGAAGTGATTAAAAGAAAAAACAAGAGATCAAAATCAAAGTAAGAGTTTAAGTCCTTTTACACCATACTTATAGAAAAAACAAGATAGAAGCTTAAGAGATTGGAGATAAAATAAAATAGAGAAAGTGATAGGAAAAGCGAAAAAGATAAACATGTAATATACTATAAATATATTAGATAAATACCACAAAAAAAAAAGAATGAGAAAAATCACACAAAATCCAAAAGTGGAGAGAAATAATATAAAAAAACACCAAAAAAATATAGAAAACAAATAAGAGCAAAATGACTAAAAAATAGGATAGAAAAAAAGTCCAAGACTATAAAAAAATCTAGCCATCTATACTTGTTCACGGCCACCACCACTTTAACCAAATATTTTTTTTTCAGCCTCTCTTTCATCCCCTCCAACATTATAATACAGTCGCCACCATCCTCTACCAAACCACGACTGACAACTAATGACAAAAATAAGCTTCACTACCATCATCAACCATGTGACCTTATCCTCCTCACTGATAACCTCAAAGAAATGTTAGGGAATGAAGTGATTAGAAGAAAAAAAACAAGGGATTAAAATCAAAACAAGAGTTTAAGTCCCTTCACACCACAACTATAGAAAATAGAAGATAGAAGATTGGGAGATTGAGAGAAAAAATAAAAGAGAGAAAGTGATAGGAAAAGCGAAAAGGATAAACATGCAATATACTATAAATATATTAGATAAATACCAAGAAAAGATAATAGGTGAAATCACACACAAACCTAAAAATGGAGAGAAATAGTATAAAAAACACTAGAAAAATATAGAAAACAAATAAGAGCAAAGAGAATAAAAAAATGGGAAAGAAAAAAGAAAAGAAATAAAAGTCAAAGCCTATAAAAAAAACTTAGCCACGTATACTTATTCACAACCACCACCACTTTAACCAAACATAATTTTTCCAGCCTCTTTTTTCATCCTCTCCAACATTAACACAATCGCCACCATCCCTTACCAAACCACAATCGACGACCAATGACCAAAAGAAGCTTCACTACCACCATCAACCATGTAGCCTTTTCCTCCTCACTGATAATCTTGAAGAAAACATCTTATGTTATCTCTATCTCAATAGTCAACATGCAACCCCTCTTTTTTTCAATCAAATACTCTAGCCACTACTTCATTTCTTCTTCTTTGTCAAAACTAAAAGAATTAATTGCTACTGTAACTAGTGGAGGTTAGAAGGAACGAGAAAGAAAAACAATAGAAACCAAAGCTTTCCCTTTGTTGATTTCTCTCCTAGAGTAGCATTGCACTTTATCACCAACATGTAAAATAAGTGAAGAGAAATCACCATTAGTTCCAGATGGTCACACTCCTTTATCTTGTGAGTGCATGGATCTATATGACACCGGTCATGGTAGTGCATATAAGCATGCACCACTATATCCCAAACATGTCAACATTACCTTGCTTTTTTCAGCTCATTTTGGTTAATTTTGATAGTTTTAGTAGGTCATCCTCTAATCCAAAATGAAATTTTATTTGCTTTGTATAATTGGTAACATGATCTTATTGATTTTTGTGTGGATATTGTAAATATTTGAATGATTATGATATATTATATTAGGTGGTAACCCTTGGGGCTATGAAGTCATCGGGGATCTATTTTGGAAAGTAATAAGGTGGAATCAACACCCCATAACAAGGTTTGTGTTGTTCATTTTTATCAAAGGATCGACTTATTGACAACATGACCTTTAACCAGGTTTGTGAATCAGATGCTGAAATTTTGTTATTTCAAATAATAAATAAAATATTTTTAATTTGCTTTGTTGATTTATGTTCAATCCAGGGATAATATGATTCTTAAATGGGTCATATTCTTTGAAAGTTGGAAAAACGTTATGTTTTAAAAGCTACATACATGTAATATTGTTTTCTTAAATGTGAATTTGATTTGTAAGTTAAGGGTGATGTTGGCCAATACCCTATTGATTCTCTTTCCTATCATATAGTAAATCGTTACCTACCAATGGAATTGCCTTTGAGGTGACAATCTTTATTTTTTAAAATAATATATACACCATGTGATTTTTTTTAAATTTTTTTCCTTTGTATGTAAATATTTGTTTTATCAATATGTGCGTATGTTTTCTTAAGAGTTTTCATATGTTAGGATAGTATCCCAACATTGTAAGTGAATATAGATTAGGTCAATATGACCCCACCAAGGCCCTTTAAGTATGAGTAGAGGCCTTCTGACCCATTTTAGGTTTAATTAAATAAAATGGGTCTAAGCCTAAATTAATTAGGCTTTTTGTTAGGCTAGGTCTCAAATCACTATCATAGGATTAGTAGTCTTTTAGCATAAATATTTATATTAATTTAGACAAAACTATTTTTACAAAAGCATAATAGGTATCTTTGTCATCAAAGATAAACAACAATGTATCTTAACTTAGGTATGGTGTATAAGTGATAGTTATCTTTTGTATTACATAATTAACCCCTTATTTAGAAATATAAAGACTAGTTAGGGTTCCTAGCTACTATAAAACTAGGTGGTGACTTATGTTTTTAACCTTACCCCTACCAATCCTAAATCAAGATTATTGAGATTTTTCTTGTGACAAAATGACTACTCTGTTGAGGAATTAATATGGATTAGGCTTAGTTTGGTTGTTTAAAAATAATGTGCTTGTTATGCCTTTTATTTTTATATAATTACCAATATTGTGTGATTTTATTTCATGAGTTTTTATGTTCTTGTTTATTTACTTATTTATTTTTTATTTTCATATATTTTATTATTATGCATATTGGATTGGATGTGGACTTATATCCATGTACTCATTCCACGACACTTATTTGCATGTACATCACTTTAGGTTAGTATGAGAAATTAGATGTGTCTTGATGGTTTTTTCCTTAGGCTAGCATGTATTAAACCTCATACTCTCGTTAAAAGTTTATATGGTCATGATTAGTAACTGATTTATCATTGCCTCATTTTATGCTCTTTACACCTTGTAGGCGCCATGTCAACATTTTAAGGTGTGTTTACCGCAGCGATCATCTTTCATCCCCTTCAAAAGTAACATAGTCGCTATTGTCACAGACCAAACCACTATCGACAACCAGAAGAAGCTTTGATGCCGCCATCAACCACGCAACCATGTCCATCTCACTGACAACCCCAAAGAAACACAATGGCTCCTCCCATTTCTATCTTGATAGTTAATCATCAACACTACCTCATAACCTTTTTTTTATTTATCAAACAACCCATCCATTACTATGAAAAAATCAATAGCAGCTGCAACTAGTGGAGGTGAAAGGGAATGAGAGAGAAGTAATATAAAACAAACCTTTCCAAGCCCCGATTTTTCTTCTAGAATAGCAATGGACTTCATCACCAGCATAGAAAAAAAAAGGAGAGAAAGTCACATCAATTCCTATAAGTCACACTTTTTTTATCTTGTTGGTGCGTGAATTTATATCCCACCAATTATGGTACAGCGTGTGAGCATGTGCCACCACATTCTCGATGTATTGACATTGCATTACCTTTTTCCAAAGTATTTTGGTCAATTGTGCCAACTCTAGTAGGTCATTCTCAAATCCAAACTGGATTTTTACTTGCTTTGTATAACTAGTAACATGATCTTATTGGTTTTTTATATAGATATTGTAAATATTCAAAGGGTTGGGATCCACGTTGTTTTGTTGTAAAGCCATTAGGGATCTATTTTGAAAGGTGAAAAGGTGGAATCAATACCCAACAATAGGGTTGGAAGGATGGGATGATCATGTATACAAATGTTTGATTGTCATGTGTAGATAATTTTTACGTGGTTGTTTGATTTTCTTGTATGAATGTGTTTTAAGTACAAATATTTTTATTTCTTTGGTTTTTAATGATTTCTTAAAAAAAATCGTAAGAGTATTTTCTTATAGGTTTGTGGTTATATATATATAAACTTGTATTGTTTATGTTTATTAAATGATCGACCTATTAGCAATCACTCAAAAATAAGAGGCATAACTTACTATTTATAGAGAAATCCAAAAAACCCTATAAATTGATAAAATATCAATTTGTCTCTTAAATAATATTTATATATTAATTTAAGACAATTTTAGAAATTAACTCAATCAAATCCTTGATTTTTCTAGATCTAGAAATATAATGCATGTATTAATTATATTATAATCCTTAATTTCTAAAATATATTTCAATCAAGTCATACTTAATTAAAGTATCCTAGTTTAATTTCTGACTAGTGATTATTAATATGTATGACCCATTATGTTTCTAATATGTTGACACAAATATAAATTCTAATTCTAATTAAATAGAATTAAATAAATTAAAATATTTAATTTATTATCAATTCAACAATTGATTAATTTCTATTTGAAAATCAGGTGCATCGTCTAGCAATGTGTCATGATCCCCCAAATATTAGAAAAATCATTAAAGGTTAGACTTAACATTGCAGTGATCGATTTCTTAGTGTAATTAATATCATTTCATTAATAATATCCCAATTTAACATTAAAGTATGGAGTATATCTGCCGTGTTAAATCATATTTATTCTCTACATAGTAGTCATTGATCGTTTGAATATAATTTAAAAATCTTTTCAAATCTCATTCCACCTTGGCTAAGAATTTCTAATCAATACTATTTGAGAACAGATTGAATATTTTTCCTAATTCACCTAGGATGATGAATCCTCTCTTGATCACTCAAGTACCTTCATATAGCTCATGTTATACCAAATGTTTGTCCCTTCATTACCTCAATTAAGATAACATGTAACATGATCAAAGCATAACATTCTCTATATAAGATAACTTAGTGATCTCAAGTCTAAGAATCACTTACACAACCATCACGTAATCCTTTCCATTGACATAGATGATCTCTCCATTTAGAATTTTCATGCAGGTCAGTTTAGTGCACATGTCTTATGACAAACACCTACATATTAGTTTTAAATATCCCTTATACCTCAGCTTATATGAACAATTGCTTCCTTTCAGAAAGGAAAGAACATAATATATACCAGTCTATAAAGCTCTAATAAATGTTCAGCATTTAAAAGAGTAATAATAAAAAACATTTTAGGAACAATATTTTTATGCAATATGAATATCATAATTATAACAACTTTATAATTTTATTTGCAAAGCATTTTTATCTCATTGACTTTATCTTTACTCTATATTCATAAATCAAATATTATATTCATTAATCCAATATTATATGATTATTAAAGATAAATTAAGCCTTTATTAATAATAAATATGTATTTACATAAATATAATAATATCACATGTAACCAACTGATTGACTACATGGCATATTAAACTAACAGATATCTTTAGAGGGGTTCAAATCTTACACAACAATAATAGTAGTACAAGGAACCCTTTTTCAATGCAGTTAAAGGGCTAAACAGGTCGGGAAAGTTGAATATTTTAGATTTGATTTGTTTTGCTTTTTGTATAACTAATTTGCAGCAAGTTAGGGCTTCCAATTTGTAAGAGTTATTGTACAATCAAGGTTAGATAGGGATTACTAAAGTTATTGTGTCAATTGTGTTTGATAATTCTGACAAAAGTAGGTGGAGCAAGTTGGATAGTAAGAGGTCCAACTTGAATTAAATTCGGGAGGAACTATAGGAAAGTTAGATGGAGTTGTTGTAGAAGAAACTTGGGTGGAAGGAAATGGTATTCTTTAGAGGATAGAAAAAATGAAAAATAATAGAAGAGCGAGAAGAGATGAGATCTTGGAATCTCCTGAATCATATGAGTTCATTCATTTCATCATTTTTGTTTTCATAACCTCCTGACAAGGAGTTTGTTACAATATATATATATATATAAACCAGACTTTCTTCTAGCTTTTCCAGCCTTAGCAACAGAATAAGAACATTCATAACTTAACAATCAAAAGAGATAAAAAAATAGTGTGTATTATCTTAAAATTACCGAAACAAATGTTGTCGTTCCAAACCAGTGAGTTTCTTTCCTTTAAATAAAATGTTTTGCATCATGAACTAGCTAAAACGCTGCACGTTACTAATCCAAACAGTGCGTTTTGTAACGATCTTTATGGTAACAATCATTTGTTTAAATTCAAAACATCATTGTAGTTAACTTCTCTTCTTCTCTTCAGAATTAATGATATGACAATTGCCTCTTCTACAATTCGACCTTGCCCTCAAGGTTAAAATCTGGATATTTGATCTTGAAGTCATCTGTAAATTCCCAAGTGGCATCTACATGAGAGCGATTCTTCCAATGGACTAGGACTTCTGTCATAGCTTGAGTTCCTCATCGCCCCAAACATCTGTCTAGAACAGCTTGTGGTTGGAGATCCTGCTTGAAATGAGTGGTGGGAAGATCCTGAACGACCTTGTTGCCATTGGTTTTTTCAATTACGATAAATGGAATGCAGGATGAATTCTAGTTAATGGAGGTCAGTTTAATCTGTAAGCCACATTGCCAATCCTTTTCCAATATTAGATAAGGTCCTTAATACTTTGCTACCAACTTCTGTGAATCCCTGGTTGACACTGATTTATATCTATATGGTTGTAGTTTTAAATAAAATGAATCTCTTGTGTTGAATGATCTTTTATTGCGCTTGTGGTTGGCTTGCTGAATCATTATATGTTGGGCATTTAATAGATTTTTCTTGATTTGATTGAGCATGTTCTCCCTTGTAGATAAGAACTCATCTACTGTTGCTACTAATGAATCTTTATGAATATAAGGAATATAAATAGAAGGACTGACCCCATATAGAATTTTATAGGGAGTAGATTGTGTTACTGAATGAAAATTGGTGTTATATCACCATTCTTCTAATGAGAATCAACTAGACCACTTGTAGGATGCTCATCTGTCATACACCTAAGATAGTTCTCAAGGCATTTATTCACCACAGTTTTCCCATCAGATTTGGGGTTATATGTTATAGAATAATATAAGTCAACTTTCTATTTGTTCAAGAGATTCTGCCAAAATTGACTTAAGAAAATTGGGTCCCTATCACTTACAATTGTGGTTGGAAACCCATAGATCTTAAACACATTATCCATAAAATATTTAGCCATATAGGTTGTTTTATAAGGGTGATGTAGGGCTATAAAATGGACATATTTACTAAACTTGTCAACCACTACAAAGACCACTTCTTTACCTTCAGATTTAAAGAAGCCCTCAATAAAATCCATATTGATGTCAGTAAATGGAACTTAGGGAATGAGAAATGGTTGTAGTAGCCTTGGTGTCTTCACCATTTCAATCTTATTCTTTTGGTAAATCAAACATTCTCTAACATATTGTCTAATGTGTTTTTGTTGTCCTTTCCAATAGAGAAGCCCCCTAACCCTCTTAGCTGTCACTGTAGAACTTGAATGTCCTCCAAAAATAGAGCCATGATACATGGCTATGAGTTCCTTCTATAAATCAGGCTTGTTTCCCACTACCAGCTTTCTTTTTTCTACAAAGAAGATTGTCCTTCCATTGATACTGAGGGTGAGATGCAGGGTTTGCCATTAAGTCTTAAATTAAGGACTTTACACCCTTGTCCTCCTCCTAAATCTTCTTAATTCTATTCATAAGGTTAGTATATATAGATAACACAATTAAAGCATTTAATTCACTACTGAACACCCTAGATAAGGCTTCAACAACTATGTTTTCATTTCCCTTCCTATACTCTATCTTATAGTCAAGACCGAGTAACTTAGATAACCACAAATGTTGAGAATGAAAAGTTAACTTTTGGTCTAGTAGATATTTGAGGCTGTTATGTTATATATGAATCTTGAAAATTCTCCCCAAAATGCTTCCATTTAGTCACTACTAACAGGACTGTCATATCTCCTTCTCATAAATAAAGAGAGTTTGCTATTTTGGCCCTAATGGCTTGCTAATGTAAGCTATAAGGTGCCCTTCTTGCACCAACACTGCACCAATTCCCACCCTAGAGACATCATCTTTTACCACAAAGAGCTTATTAGGGTTGGGTAGGGCTAAGACTGAAGGGTGTGTCATAATCTCTTTAAGCTAGTTGCAAGCTGCTACAGCTTCTTCATTTCATAGAAAAGAGTCCTTCCTTAGTAGTTGTGTAAGGGGCATACAAATGGACCCAAACCCTTTCACAAACCTTCTGTAATACCCAATAAGACCTAAGAATCCCTTTAGCTACTTGATGGTTTTAGGTGTTGGCCATCCAAAACTGCCTGGTTCTTTTTAGGGTCTATTGCCACTTCCTTTCTAGAGATTATATGGCCTGAATATTCAATTTGTGTACTCCTAAACACACATTTGCTTCTCTTGAAAAACAAACTATGACCCATAAGAATTTCAAAGACAATTTTCATATGCTCTAGATGATCTTCCCGTGACTTGTTATAGATTAGAATATCATCAAGGAACATAAGAATGAACTTCCTCAAATAATTCCTAAAAATGTCATTAATTAGGCTTTGGAAGGTAGTTATCGCATTAGTTAAGTTGAAAGGCATCATTATTAATTCATTGTGTCTTTTGTGAGTTCTGGAGGTTGTTTTATACACATCATCAGGAGCCATACGAATCTGATGGTATCCTACCCTTAAATCCACTTTTGAGAAGATAGTGGCCCCAACTAATTCTTTCACTATAGGTATAGGGAACTTGTCTTTGACATGAAGTTTGTTTAAAGCCATGTAATTAACATATAACCTTCATAAACCATTCTTCTTCTTAACCAACACCACATACGAGGAAAATAGGTTGTTGCTTCATTGAATGATGCCTACTTATAACCTCTCTTCTATCATTTATTTGATAGCATCCTTCTGTAGGCTAGAATACATGTAATCCCTTGGGTTCACATGTTGAATTCTTATCTCGAGAAGACTAGGATGATCATGTCCTCTAAGGGGAGGTAAACCCTAAGGTTCCTTAAATATTCCCTGATAGGTAGATATCAAGGCTTCAAGGTCAGGAGTATCTTTCTTTTGCCATGGAAGTGAAGTAGTTGCTAACCTCAACTTCTTATCTTCACCTTTCAAAAAATCAAGACTGCATAAAGTAACTCCGTTACTTGAGTTTGGCTATACAACAATCTTTGTATTTGTTCAATTCTAATAGTCTCAAATGGTGTAGGACTATCACCCCTGAGCAACACATTTTATTCATGCCAGTTAATGGACTTTCATAGTTCTTTCTAGTTAAAAACCATGTTGCCCAACATTGCTAGCCATTGAATACCAGGTACCATATCACAATTATTTAGATCTATCACAAACATATCTATCAAGAATAATACCCTTCGTATCCTTCATCTAAAGTTCTTACACATAACAGTACAAGTCATGGTGCCCCCATTAGTAGTCTATACTATCAGAGGATTGATTAAACTAAAGTTACATTGCAATTTATTGGAGATTTATGTATAAATGAAATAGTATGTACTACCTGAATCCACTATAATAAATAAAGAATGTTTGTCCACCTTCCTTGTGACTTGAAGTGTATGAAACCCTATAATACCCTCCAATGCATCAAGAGATATAAGTGGTGTTGAGATTTCATGGACATAATCTTCTTTCTTGTTGTCTTCCTCTTCAGTGTCCTCTTCATCATCTATGATACGTATAGAATATAGTCTCTTAGTTTTACACCTATGTCCAATGACAAACTTCTCATCACACCAAAAACATAGCCTCTAAGCCCTCCTTTCATCCAACTTCATGTTATGTTTAGACTAAGTGGGTCTTGTATTACTGTTGTTTTAGAAAGTTTAAGTTAATAGGGTTCCTGGGTGATTGTAATGTATGTTTAGGGTAGGAGTGGTGAAGTAGAATGTATTTTTATGAAATGTGGGAAATGAATTAATTCTAGTTTGGACAATGAAGTTGTTGGTTAAGGTTGAGTGTTTAGCAGGACTTTGTAGGGAACGTATGTGAGATAGGATATTAATTTGTAATCTTACTAGATTGTAAGCCTGATACAAAGCCTTGGGCTGAAACACATTTTCACTAAATTTTTTATCTCCACTTTCAACCCTCCCAAGAAGAAAACCAAAGCTTGTTTCTTAATAATCTCAGCTCTATTCCAAAGCATTTCGAAATCCTGGATATAGGTCTCTAAGTCACCCTCATGTTTTAAGTCCTTAAGCTCTTCTAAGAGGTCTTTTTGGCCACCAAATCTACAATATAGTGCCTCAACATAATTATTCCATGCAACAACTTGGTTTTCTATGCTCATAAAATTTTGGTGCCAATACAATGCCTTCCCTTCCAGATAATAAGTGGCCAGTTTGAGCTTATAACCTTTTGGAATCTCTTCAATCTCAAAGTATTGATTGAACTTATAGAGCCATTTATAAACATCATCCCCATCAAAACTAGGAAAGTCATGCTTAGATTTAAAAACCTTATAGTGGGGACAATTATCTCCATATTTACAACAGACATTGAGTGAAAAACCAAGATTTTTGAGTACCTTGAGTTCCCATGCTTATACTTGATTCTCCAACAGGTAAGTGTAGTTTCTGTAAGAGAGAGCTTTGTTGGAATGTGAACCCACTAATGAGATTCTTCAACTCATCAATTTTCATTTCATGATTGGACCTGGTGTTTTCTAGTTTCTAACCATAACCTTCTAGTAACTTTTTAAGGAATTGCTCTTTATTAACTGATTCTAGAGAATCCTCTAACTTTTTATGATCTTGAGACCTTATATCATAGGCCATTTTTTTTTTAGTCCAAAGATCTGCTCTAGTATCAATTGGAGCGAGTTGGATACTAAGAGTGCCAACTTGGATTAAATCCAGGAGGAACTATAGGAAAGTTAGATGGAGCTATTGCATAAGAAACTTGGGGTAGAAGAAAAAGGTATTCGAAGATAGAAAAAATAAAAAATAACATGAGAGAAAAAAGAGAGAAAAGATGAGATGCTGGAATCTGATCATGAATCACAAGGCACGTTCATTTCATCATTTTTGTTTTCATAACCTCCTGACAAGGAGCTTGTTACAATATATATAGCAGACTTTCTTCTAGATTTTCCAGCCTTAGCAATAGAACAAAAACATTCATGACTTAACAATGAAAAGAGATAAAAACGGTGTGTATTGGCTTAACATTGCCGAAACAAACGCTGTCGTTCCAAGCCAGCGAGTTTGTTTCCTTTAAACAAAACGCTGCGCATCATTAACTAACCAAAACGCTGCACCTTACCAATCCAAACGATGCGTTTTGTAACGGTCTTCATGGCAACGGTCATTTGTTTAGCTAACTTCTCTTCTTCTCTTCAGAATTGATGCTGTGACAGGAGGAGTCGTCTTGGGTATGAAGATCATTCAGAGATTACAGTTACTAACGTCTTCTTCAAAAAACTAGTGGAGTTTTTTTGCAATTATCCTTTAATATAATAGTTTGGAGTCGACGAACATGGATGTTGTAAGAGCAGGAGTATTTATTGAGAGAGGCAATTGGTTGGAGTAATTTCCTGCCAATATTTGCTCCGAAACATATCGATTTGCAGCTTCTGTATAATGATTTCCATCCCAATTAACATATTCAGCTGTGTCGTTGCAAGGGCTCCCGGTCACTTTGCTGCCATTAAGAACCTTGGTTTGACCGCAAGCAATTCTGTTGTCAAAATTCAATGGCGGCCCGCCATATCCACAGCAAGCTGCTAGCGAATGTTTGAATCCTGGAAGCATGGTTCATCAGATTTTGCAAGTGCATGAAAAGGTAATGTTGTGGGGAGATTGAGTGAAACCAACTACAACTTATTACTTACCATGTTGTGAAAAATCTGCAATGAGTTTCATTTTTATTGAGAAAATGTCCACATAAGTGACATTAGCGTCTGGGAATTGCCCCTGAAACTTTGTGCAAAGATCAAGCAGTTGTGAGTTGAAAACATTAGCTGCACGGTTATGTGAATCAACACATACAGGCTGGTCAAGCTTTGATGGGTTTTTCCCAAATGTTGCAATGATTCTAGGTAAGCAGCCAAGAGGTCCTGTATTATGAACCCAGAAATTCCGAGCGCCGGCGGTATATAGTCTCTGTAGAACACCAAAAATTAAAGAAGAGAAAGGTTAGTGCCACAACTAAGCTATTCTCCCAAGTACTATTTTGAAAAAAAAAACAAAGAGAATGAAGGATTACAACCTTAATTCCAGCTTCAAACTCTGATAAAATGGTTGGAAAAGAGGCTATCACTTGGTCCTCTGATTTCGAATAAAACGCGCCGTCGATATCATTCTGACCCGTGTCGAACATGTAAAGGCCTTGCATGAAATAATCTTCTAGAGGGAGGTACTTCTGAAATTCCTTGTCTAGAACAATTAATATATCTCCATTAGCGAAAAGCATTCTCTGCACATGCTAAAATCAGTCGAAAGTTATAGAAAATACCCTCGGCCAGCAATTGAAGAACTCTGTCCTTGAACCGGACAAACTGAGCCACCTGAACTCCAAATGAAAAGGGACATGTCGAAGCAGCATTTGCAGGAAGTATAGTAGATCCTCCTGTTGCAAAGTTACACCCCTTCTGAAAGTTAGGAGCTCCCACAGAATCCAAATATGGATTCAGAAACTGTCGGTCCATGGCATCCACTGCAAAAATAAGCGCATGCGATTGTAGGAGATTAAAGGTGTAAAAAGCAAGAAGTTGATGATGAGATAAATGCATTACTTAAAAAGTCGATGATCAAGCGGCCATCACAGAACCGCCCATGTGGCTGCTGGAAGTAGGTTTGTCCATTGGGAGGCCCAACGGGAAAGGCAAGACCTGCAACTAGACCACCGGTGTCTGAATTTGAATCACCGAAATTGAAAACGGCAGGATAGCTGAATTTCAAAGGGATAATAACAGTAGGCAGGAATGAGAAAATGAAGGCCATGGCAGAAAATTTAAGAGCCATGGCAATTTGCAAGGGATCAGAAGCTATAATTGCCAATCAGAAAAATTCTCCGATCTTTATATTATATTATACTCAAACTTTCTCCGACTTAGACTTTGCTGAAAAGCGAAGACAACAAATTTGTCGTGAAAGATAGATATAATGACCCATGTCTTGCCTCATTCTCTTTTCTTTTCTTTTTTCCCCTCTTGAAGTAAATGTTTGGGAGTATGGTAATTTATGCTTTTAGATATTTATTAAAAATGTATTTTATCTAAAAAATTAAATTAAATTGATTTTTTTATTATTTTTTTATGATTTTAAAATGCTTAAATCAATTTTAAAATAATTAAAAAAACTGTTTATATATTAAAAAAAAAACTATATATCACACTAGGACACCGTTTGGCATTGCGTTTGTAACTACGTTTCATCAAATTTTGAAATTTTTTTTTTTTTGCTAAAATTGAGTACGGTTTATACTTTTTGAATCGTTTTGATGTGCTAATGTCAAAAATAATTTTTAAAAAATGAAAAAACATCATTGACATGTATTTCGGCACGAAAAGCTATTTGAAAAGCATCCACAACCACACTTCCAAACACATTCCTAAATAAATGCACAAATGTGCGTAAGTAAAGCCTCTCTAAAAAAAGTCAACGTAGTGGTCATGCCATATTTTTTATTTTTTTTAAAAAAAAAAGCACGGGTTATTAATCAGTTAGTCTTGTGAAGTTATTGGTCAACAAATAAAATGTCTTAAAGAATGGGGGCTAAAGAGCTGGAGCGCCGTATATAGTCAATTCCTTAGTTCGTGGAGGAAGGAGTATATTAGCAAAACTAAAGCTTGTTGGTAGAATATTATAGCTATTTTTACTGTTTATCTTCTCATAATTCACTGTTTATATTGCAATAGGGCATTTCTTGAAATTTTTATTTTATTCCTTAAACTTTTTCTTTTCACAATTAAATTCTTTTGAATCAGCACCCAATTATATGTTTTTTTTTTTAAAAAGGATTGAATTGAAAGAAAGAGGACTAAAGTGAAAAACAAGAGTAGCATAGGTGATGGATTTTAAATTTGTCTCAAAAGTTTATTTTCATCCCTTATTTTTTTTATGTATTAGGTGATCGGTCCCTATAATTTTAAAAAAATACATTTTGATACCAAACTTCATTTTTTTTTGTCTTTTTTAGGTGGAGAAGAGAAAGGGGGCCACCAGATTCTGGTTTAGAAAGAGAAAGTTATCGTTGTGGAAGATTTCGGCTACAAAAATTATAGATTTTTGTGACAAAATGATCCATATAATGGGGGGGTTAAGATTAGATATTTTTGTATCTTGAAAACACATAAAAAAACATATTTGAGGCCGGGAAAATTTTTAGTTTCAGATTGATTTCGGGTTCTAGGAGTTTTTTTTATATGTTTTTGGAGGTCATGGATTGGTTTAAAAAGGTTGTTATGGTATATTTTCTAGATATTTTGGGTAAAAACTAGATTCAAATGGATTTTTAAAGAGGAAAAAAAAAACCATATTCTAGGATTTTCAGATGACATGTCGTCTATTTTTGTTTCAGGCTAATGAGGCGGATGTCACATCCTCCACCCCATTAACCAAAAAAAATAAAGGTTTGGGCAATTGGACCTAGCCTGGTAGGCTGGTGCCTAGACCTTTTCTTATTTGGATCAGGCGTCATGCCTGACTTACCATGCCTAATAATACCTAGTCTTATTATTTTTTTAAATTATTCTTTTTATATCAATGGATTTTTTATATGTGTTTTTGAAAATAATTTTTAAATTTATGTTTTAATTAATATTCTTTTTTCTATAATTTGTTTTGGGTTTTTTAGCCTTTGTTGAACAATAATTATTTTTTAATTGTATTGGGTGTGTTTAATTTTTGTATAGGTTAGTATGATTTATATTAAATTTTTTTGTATAATTTATATAGATTAAGTATTTGTTTTTTTATAATATTTTTAATACGTGTAACCTTTCATAATATTTGTTTCTTTTATTTTTTTCAAGAAATTTTATGTGTATGTCAATACAAATTAGTTTTCATAAACAAATTCATTAAACACAACCAGATAAATAACTCGTGTTATGATATTAACTATCTTGATTTACATTGATCTCTTGATTTTTTCAATTATATTTTTATTTATCATTAATTACTTTTTTTTTCATTTTCTACACAATAGTTCATGATTTATTTAATTTGATACGTCCATAAATTTTTTTATTTATATTTATTATTTTTTTTTGTAAAAAAACGCGTTGAAATATTCTATTTGTTTAAGTTTTTATCACGTAATGGTGTTTTCAATTTAATTTCTATTTTTAATTTTTTTATAAAAAATTTATTGTTTTTAACTTCATTCTTCAATCTAAATTGATAATGAATTTTTTATTATTATTTTGGTCCTCATTGATCAATTTTTTTTTATATATGTTTTTCTATTTATTATTGTTTCCTTTTTGTTTTTTACCATATGATTCAAAAAAAGAAAAATTATTTAGTTAGTTGAGACCATTACTGAATAATTAAATTTCTCTTCTTTTTGTTTAAAACGTGCTAGCGTAGCGCGGGTACCAATAACCCAAACAAAGAGCATGAGGCCTCAGGCTGCCTGAAATGGGCCACAAAATATGGAATCGGGTCGGGCTCATAGTTTTGACATGAAAAGGTGGAAGAACCAAAACCCCTAAAACCCCAAGCCACTGGAACAGCAAATCTCTCTCTCTCTCTCTGACATTTCGTTTCTGAATAGAACCCAGATGGCTTCTTTGGCCCTTAGAAACCCTAATTCGAAGCGACTTTTACCATTCTCCTCACAATTCTACTGCTGCTGCCGAGGATCGCCATCCTCCCTTACCGAATCTCTTCTCTCGTCAAATGACAGAACCTCTTCTTCTCCATGGTGGAGATCCATGGCCACCTTCACCAGAACGTAAGTTTACTTTATTTTCTCCCTCCTTTTATTATTTTCTAGAATTTTTTCGGTTTTCTTCCGAAGATTCTCTCTTTTTGTAGACAAAAGATTCGAGGGAGAAAAACAAAATTCGTGATATTGTTTTCTTTTTCTTTGGTTTTTTAGCCTTGTTTTAAGTTTATCTGGGTGAAAAGAGAAAACCAACATTGATGAATTTTTGTGCTAACCCATCAGGAAATAGAGGGGGAAAATGATGATGAAGGAATGGGGTAGCTGGTGAAAGAATGAAGAAAAGGAGTGACTTGAATAGATTGTTGATTGTATAATTTGTTGTTTTTTTGTGCTGACAGTAAACCTCATGTGAATGTGGGAACAATTGGACATGTTGATCATGGCAAGACTACCTTGACTGCTGCTATTACAAAGGTTTGGTTTGCTCATGCATTTTCCTGGTTCTGAAAGTTTGGAACATTCGATTGGGTAGGACCTTAAGTGTTTGTTTGTGTTTAGGTGCTAGCAGAAGAAGGGAAAGCCAAGGCCATTGCTTTTGATGAAATTGACAAGGCCCCCGAAGAGAAAAAGAGAGGAATTACGATTGCAACGGTTGGAATGACCTGCCCTCCCCTCCCCTCCCCTCCCCTCCCCTTACCTTATTTTCTGCATGCATTTCATATACTAAATTCATTTTTTTATAACACTTTACTTGGTGCTACATTTATCATTTTGGACATGCCAAGTATGGATTATTATTTTTGTGGTCTTGCCTTTTCCTTTTAATATATATATGTGATTTTTATTCTTATCTTTTAATATGATGTTGCAGGCCCACGTGGAGTATGAAACTGCTAAGCGTCACTATGCCCATGTGGACTGCCCTGGGCATGCAGATTATGTTAAAGTAAGTCATGAATTTAGTTTATTATTGAATGAAAAATGAAGATACATTTCAATTTTTGGATTCTTTGGCTGCATAACATGCTAGGCTCAATTTGCGTTGTCGCAATTATTGTATGTAAAGAATTAAATATGCGGGAGGTTCTAGAAATATGTAGCAAGACTGATGAATGCATGACAAGGATAATTTCATGTTCTTTTCAGGAACCTTGCATCCATGAATAATGTTTTGACTATTATTTTACTGGACCTACGTAAACTGCTGGCAGTTATACATTAGAAATACTGGTGAAGAAAGTGTTGGTCATGTTATGAAATTTGGATTGAGAAGTTATTTCGGATGTGACAATCTCTGAATTTTTTCAGAAAAATCTGAGATTTTTGAGCAATTCCTCAGAATTTGCTGGTTAAGTAATCTAATTCTCTTAAACTGTATTATGGATGCTTTACCTGGTGATAAATCTAATTGTTTGCAGAATATGATTACTGGAGCTGCTCAAATGGATGGCGGAATTCTGGTTGTATCTGCTGCTGATGGGCCCATGCCACAAACAAAGGAACATATTTTGCTTGCTCGCCAGGTGGGCATCTTCTGTTAGAATCTAAAGCATATTTAGTTTTCCATTTTACATGTTTTTGATGATCCAACCTTGAACTCACTTTTCCGAATGCTTTGGCTAGGTTGGTGTACCATCACTCGTGTGCTTTCTGAATAAAGTTGATGTTGTATCAGATCCAGAGTTAATAGAGCTTGTGGAAATGGAAGTCCGAGGTATTGTCCTTTGTAGATGATGTTTATGGAAAGTTGTTCTTGCTTTTGTTTGATTTTCTTTTTATCTTTTTGCCACAAGCTCTTCACTAACATGTTTTTTTACAGAACTACTTAGTTTCTACAAGTTTCCTGGAGATGAAATCCCTATTGTTCGAGGATCGGCATTGTCTGCATTACAGGGTACAAATGAGGAAATAGGCAAGAAAGCCATTTTAAAGTTGATGGATGCTGTGGATGAATACATTCCTGACCCTGTGCGTCAACTCGAAAAGCCTTTCTTGATGCCAATAGAAGATGTTTTCTCAATTCAGGTAAAATAGGCAGATAATGCATATTGTGTCTAGATTATTTGTTCTCAAGAATTAACTGCATGACTGCAGCACCTTTTAGTGTTTTCTTCATTGTTTTGGGATTTCATTTCCTTAGTTTGTTTGGGAAACTCTTTCCTAATCTGAAATAGGCTGGTGAACAAATAGGTAACCCAATTGATAGTGCTGTAAATTCCCTTCTTTTCTTCATACAAAACTCTCACCATGGTTTTATATTTAAGATGTTTTGACTTGGAATGTCCTTTCTTCATCATGTTATGTCATATTTGCAGTAAACTGGGCATAATGCCTGTCTCATTCTTCAATTGATATTCTTGTAAAATATTTTTTGCTTGTACATGAAAAAAGATGTGCTCTCTGGAATGCTGCTCCTTTAATTTGAATGTTTACATTTATTGAAGGGACGTGGAACGGTTGCGACTGGACGTGTTGAACAAGGGACCATCAAAGTTGGTGAAGAAGTTGAAATTTTGGGACTATCAAAAGTAAAAGTTCATCTAACCTTCTTTTTTTATTGCTTGTAAAGCATCCTCATTTACTTCTATCCATAAATTTATTGGGCTGTGATTTACTGTAAGACTCCTTTGAATATTAACCAACAAGTCTGGAGGCTGTTGTGCTTAAGTTTAGTCTGGCTGTGAAATTTGAGTGAGAGTGCGCTGCATATTATTGTGCTCCTTATACTGAGACTTTTATTTGCAGGAAGGTCCTAAGAGAACTACAGTGACTGGTGTTGAGATGTTCAAGAAATTGTTGGATCAAGGACAGGTAAGTCAACAGCCTGAGCACTATTTACTATTTAGGCCTCAGATTCTTCTTTACAGCGGTTATTAAACGACTGGTATGTTTATCTTATTAGGCTGGAGACAATGTGGGTCTTCTCCTTCGTGGTTTGAAACGAGAAGATGTGCAACGTGGGCAGGTAAGTGGCAGGCAAGGTTAATGAGAGAATGGAAACAATGTTTTTTTTTTTTTATTATTCTAGATTTCATTTCATCAAATTTATAAATTCATTCTAGATTCATTTTTATCAAATTTATAAAGTGCACAAATTCTTATTACTTGGATCTGTGTAATTTTGAACCAAAAATATTTGATCCTTGTGGTAGATACTATGTAAAATTGGTATCTCATTTAATATCCACTTCAGTTGGCATCATTATGGTCATTATTGATCAATGGATTAATCGCATGAAAGAATCTTATTAAAAATATGATGTATATTGATGTTTGAATCAATATAGGCTTGCGTTTATCATCTTGTTTCCACTCATTATGTAGGTTATTGCCAAGCCTGGAACTGTGAAAACTTACAAGAGATTTGAGGCAGAAATATACTCCCTCACGAAGGATGAAGGAGGGCGTCATACTGCGTTTTTCTCCAACTACAGACCTCAGTTTTACTTGCGAACTGCAGATATCACTGGAAAAGTAGAGTTGCCAGAAAATGTTAAGATGGTCATGCCCGGGGACAACGTGACCGCAATCTTTGAGCTAATCTTACCAGTTCCTCTTGAAAAAGGTGTGTTCAACTAGAACCCTCATTCTGATTTTCTGGTTCAAGTTACCTATTGATCTTCCTTGGATGCAATAACCTGCTCCTGCCATGCAACTTTAAAAGGCATTTTTCTTTTGATTGTTATTATCCTTTGTGTTAAATTCTTGGGCACATCAAATCTGAAATTGGCAATTGACATATTACAATCAGACCTACTGTTGCATGGCTGAATGAAGAAACTTGTTGTGTCTTAAGTCTGAAAGAAAGTCGTGGTTTGTCCATGCACTGATTTTATTTCTGTTTTTCAAATGACTTGTGTACTTGAAAGTGCTTGTGCCAAATTCTGCACACGACAAATGTGCTGTTATTGCCGTTGTTGATGCTGACCAGGGGCTGTAGCCTTGTTACTGTGCATTGAATACATTGCATGTTCTTGATATGGCAGGACAAAGGTTTGCCTTGAGGGAAGGAGGTAGAACAGTTGGAGCAGGGGTAGTCTCAAAAGTGCTTCAGTGAGTGGTGGTGACGGTGGATCCTAAAGGGGCGGGTTAGAAGGCCAGATTGATATTTGATATATAAAAAAAAGTGCCTTGTGGTTGGTTATTGGACTTGCATCGATGCAATGTTTTTCTTGGTGCTGCTAAAAAGATACAGTCGGTGGATTGTTGTCTGTAATTCCACATCAGTTGCGGACAATTAATCGACATGTTTTGACCATTTTGTTTTGTTTCTTTTCTTTTTATTTTTCAATAATATCCCTGTCAAAATAGTAACGATTCTAGACTAATGCCCTATGATTGACCTTTCTTTGAAAGAATTTCTCTCTTTTTTTGGGTGAATAGGGCTGGCTGAGACTGTAAAAGTTTGTTTCAGGAATTGTTGAATGTAGTGATAATCAGTGTAAATTACCGAGTCCATTCTAATTTCTACTCTGACCCTTGAGCGTGTAAAAAGTCCATGTGGCCAAGAACAATCTCACAGTATAATGGAGTGATTCCCACCTCTTGTAAAATTCAGATATTCATGATGAAGCATCAGAAATCGTATTTACGGCTATAGATCCTAAAGCAAGCAGCTGAATCAGGCGAAATAAAAAAAATGCAATGAGGTTTTCATTCCTAAATCCTAGCATAGCTGTGGTGAGCATAAATTTGTACGTCTCCACTCTCTACCATAGAGACGAACCTTCATGCCTTCTAAACAACTGCGAAGTTGGAAAAGAAAAATTCACGAAGAAACCGATTTAATATTAGTCAATGCGTTTTACCCGGCTGTTCGTGAATATACCGTGCAGTCAGTCAATTAATTATAAGCAACACTGATTTTATTTATATAAAATATATTTATTATTAATAAAAGTTTTTTTATTTTTAATATTTATTTATATTGATTAATAAATCTAATATTTAATTAATAAAATAAAAATAAAATTTATGAGACAAAAACGTTTTGTAAATGAAATTATAAAGTTGTTATAATTATGAGATTTCTATTACATCAAAGTATTGTTTCTAAATATTCCCGATCAAAATTCTATTAAGATTGGACATTAATTAGTTGTTGATACCGGTGCATCTTGTATTTTTTCCTCTCATAAATTGAGATACGAGAGATACTTGAAATTAATATACAAGTGTTTATCAGATGACATGTGCAATGAACCGACCCGCAAGAAAATTCTATATGGAAAGATCATATATGTCTATGGAAAGGATCTCATACTAATTGTGTAAGTGATCTTTAGATTTGAAATCACTAAGTTATCTTATATAATAAGTGTTATGATTTGATCTTAACCACACGCTGTCCTAATCGAGAGTAAAAACGGGTAGATATTGAATATAACATAAAATTATATGAAGGTATAAGTTATTTATTCTTAAATAGTATTGGTTGTGAAATCATTGACTAATATTGAATGAATTTTGAAAAGAATTTCAAAATCTAATTCAAATAATCAATTACTATAATGTTAAGAATTAACATGGTTTGACAAAACATATCTACTTAATGTTATAATTACACTGAGAAATTAGTCACTGAAATGTTAAGTTAAACTCCTTATGACTTTCATAATATTTGAAAGTTCATAACAAGTTGCTAAATATTGTACTTGATGTTCAAATATAAATCAATCAATTATTGAATTGATAATAAATTAAATTATTTAATTTATTTAATCTTATTTTATTTAGGATTATAACTTATATTTGAGTCAACTTATTAGAAACCCAATAGGTCACACATATAAGAATCATTTGTTAGAAATTAAAATAAAATGATTAATCAAGTGTCATTTAATTATAAATAAATTTTAGAAATTAAAAACTAGAGTGTAATTAATACATGAAATTATAATTCTAGATCTAGAAAAATCAAATAGAACTTGATTAAATAAATTTCTAAATTTTTCATAAAATAATACGTGTGATATTATTTAAAGATAAAATTAATATTTTATCATTTATAAAATTTTTAAGTTTTTTTATAAA
>Ga0307517_10003402_pt1 | contig 24762 bp, 28 predicted proteins | sample 23_EM_MG_FD_194515 | JGI IMG/M metagenome (GOLD analysis project Ga0307517, IMG submission 194515) | Populus trichocarpa ectomycorrhiza microbial communities from riparian zone in the Pacific Northwest, United States - 23_EM | ecosystem: Host-associated > Plants > Roots > Unclassified | place... | reverse complement strand
CCATTATTTTTTCCCACTTGTTGTTTGTATGTGAATCCCAAGTATCTTGCTTTCTAGACTCTGGTTGTTCATTCAAACCGTCATCCGAATTTCGTAGTTACTTGATCCTTTCCCACCTCGCTTGCTCCCGTTATTTTGTCATTTAGATTGTACCCTACTTACGTTACTTATCTACCAGGGATCTCTTGCTCGAAACAGTTTTTTTTTTCTTTTTCGTGAGCCTCCGCCATTGCTCCTCCGGTTCTCTCCACCCTTGCACTATGCGTATTACCAAGCCTTCATCGGCCTCACGTTGTCCAGATATGCTTGCACACAGTAAGGTCTTTCCACTCGTAAACATGGGTTGGGAAACTGGTTGTTTGGTTACCTGTCCGTTTCTGGCAATCTCTCCGAGCCGAGGATCTTGCGAGGAAGTTTTATGGCAAGATGATGGTATGAGAGGTGATCGATGGGTGAAAGCTCTCATGCTTGTCCAATTGCTATAATGACATAAATCATGATAATGATGCTAATCATAATTACTGTTGAACCTTCTGCTGGGGCCAACATGATAATGAGCGTGAAATATGGTATACAAGTATGTATGTTATGCGACAAGCAACTCCCCCTTCTCTTCGTGAACCCTAAACCCAAAACTCGAGTCCGTCAATGTTCCGGGAGTATGTCATGAGCAAAGTCACATTGATCTCCGTATTTGCATCTGTTAATTCCGGAAGGTGGCAATATCAGTCAATCCCGCTTCATTTGATATCAAATTTAGATTCAGTGCTCGCCTTCCTGCTGCAAAGAAACTGCAAGGTTTTCTTTTAATATACGGTCTATATCCTCCATCTTCTCCCCGTCCCCGACCACGGCCGCGGCCTCGCCCACGTCCTCTTCCATCCCAGCCACGCGGGTATTGTGGGTCGGTCTGTTGCAGAGAATTTGAACTTGGATCCTCCTGATACCCGTTAGCTCCACCGGTAAGGCCGTACAATGACTCGGACTGGAAATGATTTGAACTTGACGGCCACGCCCCCCCATCACCGCCGGGGTACGCCGCCGACATTTGCCCAAATTGCGCAGCTGCGCCGGGCGCCGCCGCCAATTGCTGAAGAAGCATCTGTAGCTGATCCTGCGAAATGTTTGGAACCTGTTGGAATTCACCCATACTTTGGCCCGTTGCACCCGACGCTGGCGGGGAAATGTCCATTGCCATTGAACCCATCGCCAACTGACCCACAAGATCGGCAACGGAGGATACCACTGCCGCCGCGTTGGGATCGACGGCAACGTCAAAGAAATCGGCTTCGTTGGAAGGTCCCACCGTCATCACCGTTACGTTCGCATCGGCCTCCTCTTCGGAAGTAACACTGGCTGGCTCACTAGGCGAATCCGGTATCTGGTTCGGCGTCATGTAGAGTGCCCCCAATGCGGATTGTTCACGCTCTTCTTGCGTCACTTTCTCGTCACTGTGCGAACCCCGAACGGTCCGTTGGCCTTCGGAATCGGGAGACAGGTCGATAACTAGAGTGAAATGAGGAAATAGGGTCGTGTTTTGTGATGAAAATATCTCGGAAAGTACGACTTGATTTGCTTACGCAGTGGTTCTGCCCAATCCATGACTTCTTCGAAGAGGATGGCGTGTAAAGCCGCACCCTCTCCTCGATCCAAATCGCGCAAGCTGTGTCCCATATGTGTACCCTGAGTATAAAAAAAAGCGCAGGTAGAAAACAAAGAGGGATAAGGAAATGACAATCAATGTATAGTACACGAAACGAGGAAAAAATGCTGACATCTACTGGGTCATCATCGTAGATAGCCTTCTCGATGAGCTTTATCGACTCAAGTTGGTGATCAGGTGCCCATGTCACCGACTTCTTCTTCCTGAGATTCCTAGCCAGACCCTGCTGGGAATCAAGCATCGAGTTGGGTGTCGAAGTAGCTGGCGGGGTGGACACCGCAGGTGACTCTTTCCTCGCCTTCATCGACTTGAGCACCTCCTGGAACGGGTCGTATGACGAGGGCACGGCGATGTTATTGCTCTCTTCTTTCTTAACTTGTACGGGTACAGGCGCCTTTTTGAAAGAGGGGAGTTTGGCTTTAGGTTTAGGTGCAGAGAAGAAGGACGAGTCGGCTTTGGCGTCTTTGACTGCTTGTGGGGGCGCCTTCGTCGTTATTGACATTGATCCAGGCTCTTTCTTCACCACCGCAGTGGGTTTCGTCGACGATGTCGTGCCCACCGCAGCTTTTTTCAATGGCTGTGGAAATTTGTTGGACGCTGGATCAGTCAGCTTCCGTTTCTTCGTTTTGGGATCTAATATACGCATTCAGCAAGCGAATTAATAATTCGTATGGCGGACTGTCATGACTTACCCTCTGGTCCTTTATTTTCAGGGGCTTTTGTTCCCCCTTCGACATCGGAAATCATGTTTCGCCATCTTCGCTCGAGGTTGGATGCCATGTCCTTGATCGCTGTATTACACAGAAGAAAAAAACGAACAACGAAGGGGTAGTTAGATACATCTATTACTTTTACGCATTCTCAAGGAGAAAACAGGAAGAAAGGAGGAGCAAAGACCAAGGGAGTAAATCGTTTTTGTTTGCGTAACAACAACGGTTTTTGAGCGGCTTCGCGGGTCGGTCTCAAGTAAGGCCCTACATGAGTAACATGGAAGAAAGGCAAACAGAGGTTCGTTTTTATCACATGAGGGGCATAACCTGCAACAGGCGCAAGTTTCCAGGCATTTTCCAAGTAGACATGCAGGGCGTAGATTCGTCGGGAAATTGGTACTCACCGGGTGATGGCTCGTCCTTCACGAGTTTCTTGATGATTCTCCCCAGTTTTGAAGACGACAGCGACTCGACGTTCATCGGCAAACGATCAATAAGCTGTTGAAAATAAAGAGTCATAGTTACTTTCTTTATTCCTTTTGGGTGCTCGTTATGGGCACTCACATGAAGCAAAGGCATCGTCGTCTCCACAAGTTGAGCATTATTACCTTTTGCCGCCGCTTTGATCCATTCGCGCGTGATATCTATGGCAATCGAATTTTCAGACCAAGCTCGATAATAATGGTTCCCTGCCCCGTCTCTTATCCGAGCCAGTATCTCAAGCCGTGCGGCTGCATCCACCTCGGTCACTCCGTAATCAACTATCCGGTCAGCCAACTCGCGCACAGCTTGGGCACCGCTGAATGCCGTGGGTTGTAGCAGTGGCCGAATAGCGCTCTGGAATTGCCGCTTTTGCTCCTCTCGCTGTTCGGGCGTTAGCCCTACGACCGCCGGTGGTGGTGTTTCTGTGTGATCGGAAGGCAGTGGTTGAGAGGGTTGTGTTGAGGATTGCGGATGTTGTTGGGGTTGGGAAGCTGCCGGTTGTGCCTGAGATTGGGTTGTATGTGGGTAAAAGCCATTCGATGGCAGCATGGCCATCATTGCATTTGTGGGAGAGTGCAAGGCCTGCGGTGAGAGTGTACCCTGGGGAGCGGGTTGAGGCTGGTGGCGGAAATAATTTGGATAGATGATGGGTTGATTATAAAATTGCGGCCGGGTTAGCTGTTGCTGTTGTTGGGTTTGCTGGGTTTGCTGGGACTGCTGCTGCTGCTGCTGGGTGGGATATGTGGGCGAAAATGGTGGATTTGAGGGGGTTATCGTGAGGACGGGACTACGGTGGCATTAGAGAAAAAAAAAAGGGGAGACAGTGAAAATGACAGACTCGATCATCATGTGTTGCGATGTGGATGGATGAGACTGCTGTTGCGGCTGTTGAAGCTGCTGAAGAGGGGGTTGCTGCTGTTGGGGTGATTGTTGTTGCTGCTGGCTGGATGAGCTGGTGGCACCGTTCAGGCTGGAATAGTTGGAGAGGGGCACAGGGTTTGATGTGGGCCATGGCGTGCCATAGGCCATTGCATTGTACGGGGCCTGGACGAAAAAGCCCGGGTTGACATACTGGTTGTAGAAGTTCTGTGGAGAAGCGGTGAGAATGGAGGAGGTGGTTTGACCTTTGGAGGGAGTGTGGTAAGGGGAAAACTCTAAAAGGCATGACTCGTGCTGCGGATTACTGACCTGGGAGGTCGCCAAGGGTGGTGAACTCGCTCATGTCGAGCGTGGGCGACGACGACGAGGATGGTCCTGGGCGGTCCTTTCCCCAATCATTGGGCTCATGCTGGGTGGTATCTGGCACTTGCGACTGCACCCATTGTGAGTACATACTCGAGTCCATCGACTTTCTTTTTTTCTCGATGCTCAGCGTTTGTTGGGACTATAAAAACGGCTTATCAACACAGAGCGCTCCTGGGCACCGTGCGCTGCCTGTCTGGTCGTCGTTCAATAAGTTGAGCTTGCTTGCGGTTGGCCAGCAACACCGACACACCCGTTGTTGTTCAATTTTCGTTCTCCGCTTTACTCTCCGGCATCCCACGGTCACTGAGACATTGACTGTATTACAACAAAAGAACAACAACAAATAATTCCTCTTTTTTCAAACATAGTCCCTCCCTTCAACTATGCCCTCCACTCTCGAAATCCACGGACTCCAGGTCCGCTCATTTTCTTCTTTGCTTTATGTATTATATATTCTTACCTTTCCCTCCAGCTCGCTACGTCCCTCTCCGCTCTTGCAGACTCCATGCGGAACTGTGCCCAGCTTGCAGAAACCTTCGCCAAGGCCGTCAGCGACCCGGCCTACTCCCAGGAAGCCGCTGACATGTTGCACGGTATGCTGCATAACTTTTTTCGCGCAATTCACGCTCACGCGTCTAACCAGTCGCGTCCGAAGAGTCGACCAAGGGCAAGAGCAAGGCCGCACACCCACTCGAGGATGGCGAAGGTACCAAGAAGCGAAAACGCAATACCAAACCCAAGGATCCCAATGCTCCCAAGCGACCCGCGTCTTCCTACATCCTCTTCCAGAACGAGGTCCGTAAGGAGCTCAAGGAACAACATCCTAACCTCTCCAATGCGGATCTCCTGGGCATGATCTCTGAGCAATGGAAACACATGTCCGATGAGCAGAAGGAGGCAAGTCGCGTTATCCGTCTGACTATAAGCTTCCCGTTCTAAAAGCGCGCGACACAGACCTACAACCAGGCCATGAAGATGGCCAAGGCCCAATACTCGGAAGAGAAAAAGGCGTATGATAACCGTACCCCCGAGGAGATTCAGGCCGCCAATGCCGCCGCTGCTGCCGCATTGCTCGTACGTCTTGCGTCCCTTGCAATACATACACTCCGTTGTTGACATAAAACTTGGGCGTTTCATTAGCTTAAAAAGGCAAACGCTAAGCCTCGTGGCCCTAAGCCTGCTGGAGCCGCGGCCGCTGTCAACAATCAAGTCAAGGCGCGTCCACCTCCCACTGCAGACCAGGTGTCACACGAGAGTGGGACCTCCGACGACGATGATTCAGAGGAAGAGGTATCACTACCTGTCAAGCCCGTCCAGGATGACAGTGATTCCGATAGCGAAACGGAAGAGCCGGAGCCGGCACCGAAGAAACGGAGAGGCACCTCCGCACAGCCAAAAGACCATAAGAGCAAAAAAAGCTCAAAAGCATGACCGATAATGCTTACCATGCGATACGACTTTCGTTTTCTTATTCCACTTCCTATTTTACCGTTTGATATAATGCTTGTCTCACCCATACTGTTTCTATATTACCGTAGGGTTGTATCGACCCACGCTCCGTACTCTTTGGTATTCCCTCGACGGTGTCGCGATAGTTTTGCATGGACACCGATAATCATAATCCAGTCATCTTTGTCCAGAAAGTCACGAGAATGCCGAATCGGAACAAGCTGCGTGATCCTGTGCTCCAAGATATAAGCCCGTATCCATGACTTTCTCTTCTTTCTCCCCAACATGTCCGCCCCTCCTCCTTACGAATCAAATCCAGATACACGACCTCTTCCCGAGGGCTGGATATCACAGTATGATCCAAAGTGGGTCCCTGATCTTATCGATCCCTTCAGATCTGACATGATCGACGCTCCAGCTACAAAGCTTGGTCAGTTATCCGCATTTCTCCAATCCCAAAACTTCTCTGATAATGATTCAGGTACTATGTTAATACAAAGGCCACACCTCCAGTCACAACATGGATCCACCCGCATGGTCCTCCGCCTCCCAACCCCCAACCCCAATACGCACCTCCCCAGACTGCGCCACCAGTAAATAACTCGAGTTACGGCGGGGGGTACAATCAGGGTGGAGGAGGCTATGGCTACGATAATAACCAAGGCGGATATGGAGGGTATAGCGGAGGAAATAACTACCCTCAGCAACAGCAGCAACCCCAATATGGGGGGTATAACGATCCGCGGAACGACTCTTACAATGGTGGTGGTGGGTACGGACAGAACAGCTATGGGCAGACGCCGCAGAATTCCGGTGGGAAAGGAGTGGGTCCGTATTTCGTTCTTCCCTTCCTTTACCCTCTGTTTTCAACTTGATAACTAATTTCGGTTCCTTCTCTCTAGGTGGCATGCTAGGTGGGCTATTGGGAGGCAAAACTAGTGGAGGCGGTGGCGGCCTGATGGGCAAGCTTGGAGGAGGAGCCAGTGGTCATGGCGGTGGAAGTTACGGTGGCGGTGGGTATCCACAGACGGTCGTTTATCAACAGGCACCCCCCAAGAAGTCGGGTGGGATGGGTATGGGTGGGCTGGCGCTGGGAGGTGAATGTTCTATTATTTTGTTTTCGAAAGTTCTTGAACCTAAACTTCTCTTTCAATCGCAGCTGGTGCTGGTCTTCTGGGAGGTGTGCTTCTCGCGGATGCACTTGACGATGATAACGGTAAGTGGTTAACAGCTAATCGTCATTTTTTTTTTGGCATATCAACTCGTTCCCCCCTAGATTTCGGCGGCGGTGATGATTTTGGCGGCGGCGATTGGTAGATATATCTAGTTCGAAGTGATCTGCGAAGTGCTTCTCACGAATCGTGGGTGCTCTCGTACGCACATGGTTCAACATTTTGCACCTTTCTATCCTTTCGTTTCCCGGCTAGGCAGTCTTTTGATCAGGTTCCCATCATAGTTTTAGTCTAGGTTCTGTTACCGTTGTCTATCGATATCCCTTATGTAAACATCTTGCTATGGATCTTTTCATAGTTTATCCCCTTCCTTCAGCAATATTAATGTTGATGAGCGCCCAATGGCGTGCGCCGCAAACTTCCCCAAGGACTTGGATCTTATGTAACCAGCCGTCGTTGGTGCCTGAATATTTCCTCCTCTAATAAGGACAGGCACACGATTGTCGTCCCCCCAACATCGCCCCGTCACCCATGTCAATCTGGAATTGCAAAGCTTCGAGGACACCGGATCGCGGGCAGGGTAGCAATTGCTATAAAGCCCTCCTGAACCCGTTAAAAGAGTGGTTCCCTCATCCTCCATCCATCCTGCCCCCTGCCTATTCCCGACGACACTGGCTGTTTTCGAGGTAGTAATACCGAAGGTGGATATCATAAAAGATGATTTCTGGGGGGATGGAAGGAACTAACTTCCTCGATCTGCCCAGCGAACGGAATGCAGAACACGCATCCGGATAACTCAGATAGGAGACCGCTTCCGGAAGGTTGGGTGCAGCACTACGAGTCTTCGTACGTGGTTAATCCAACAATGATTTACTTCACTGAGGCAAATTTCTCTATTCCTTGCACAGGAAACAACTTTGGTACGTGTAATTCTCCCCCGATTCACGCTCGTGCGTGTTCTGAACAGTCGATAAAGGTACTACGTCCAAATAAATGTTACTCCAGCCAAAGTATCATTCACCCATCCAGCGGACATAAATGGTCAAACAAATCGAAGATTCTCGACGATGCCTGCTCCTGGTCAAAATCCAATGGCACCAATGGAGATGCCACGACCAACACATATCCCCGTCCAACCAGCGCGACCACAATCCTCCGGGAGGAGCTTTGCGCAACAGTTGTACGCGAGCTCTGCGAACAAGATGGCCGCGCCTGTGATAAGCAATCACCACATTACGAATCTATCGACATCCGTTGACGCGGCCCATCCGCACCGGATGTCCAGTCTTCCCATATTACCGTCCCCACCCCCACCTGGTGCTGGAAGGCCGAATTATTATTCGAATGCGTCCCTTTCACCGCAGGCGCCCCCAAGAGACAATGCCATTCCCGCATCCTCGAATAACTTGCAAGTCGGGACATCGAGGCCACTCAGCGCAAATTTTTCTGTCAATGTTGGGGCGAATTTAAATTTGGCAGCGTCGGCGAATGGCACAAGTGCTTCTGCATCAGTTAGTGCGGGGCTCGGGGCGAACGTGCATTTGCCACAGCGAATACAGCCTGCCCCCCAAGTTCATACCGCTCCTACTCTGCCGCCGTCCCAAGCGCACGGGCAGTGGCAAAATTTATATGGTCGACCTCAGCATGGCCATGGATTTGCTCATCAGCCTCAGCAGTATCACTCACACCAGAACCATACACATGCTCAACAGCAGCAACACCACACGTCCAACTCCCACCCCACGAACACGAATAATGGCCCTCGTCCGACGCCTCATTTATTGACTGTAACCCGACCGCCAACAGGTGTCAATCAGCCTCCTTCAATTCTACAACCTACGCCCACGCCAGCAGTGCAAACCGTTGCTTCGCCAACTCTACTATCTCCTCTACACATGAGCGGGCACACTTCGCCTAGCTCTGCATCACCAGCCTCGCCCCCTGCTCATTCTGTCCTGTTCTCGCAAAGTCCGGCATCAAACATGACCTCTCCCATGACCTCTCCTGGACTAGAGTTTTCCCCGACTTTGAATGTTATCTCTCCGATTTCAGTGACGTTCCCGAATGGAGCTCCAGGTGCGAATCGGCCGTCTTCGTCAACTACGCCTTCGCTGGCCACAGGCGGAGCTATAGCCGCTCAGGCGGCGATGAAAATCGGCGGCGCCGTATTGTTCGCTACCACAGGCATTCCTGCTGGGATGGTCAGTCGTGTGGGTTCCCTACTCACCGACAAGCGCCTCATCGCCATGCTCAAGTCGGCGTTCTCTAAGAACAACGGTGGTGTTGCTGAATCGGATCTGCAGGCCGTGCTACAAGGGCAGCCTGAGGCGAATTACCAGGCCATTCTCAATGCGCTGATTCGGCAGCAACAACTCGAGCAGCAGCGGCTCATGATGCAGATGCAGGCGCAGGCGGGGATGCAGTACCAGAGGCCACCACAGTCAACCATCGACTATGCTGCGCTGATTGCGGAGATTGAGAAGGTGCAAAAGATGGCACAGGCGGCACAGGTGGAGGCAATGGGTGCCCAATTGGCACAGCTTCAGGTGAACGCGCTGCAGGGACAGCAGCAAGCCCAAGCATTGGCACAGCAGAGTCAATATCAGGCGCATCAACAACAGCTTGTGCAGAATTTGACGCAGCAACAACAGATGTCGACTCAGCAGCAGGCGCCTTCGCAGTTCGCCCAGCAGCAGGAACAGGCCAACGCCCAGAAGCTACAAGCTTTGGCACTACAGCAGCAGCAGGTCGGCCAAGCTAATGCCCAAATGCTTCAGCAACAGCAGCAACAGCAGCTGTATGCCCAACAGCAGGCTCTGGCGCAAACTCTCAGTCAACAACAACAACAACAACAGCAGCAGGAACAGGCAAACACTGAGATGATGCAGGCCCTCGAACAACAGTACCAACAAGAACTAGCGGCTCAACAACAGGCGCTTGCTCAGCAACAGGCACAGGCCAATCAGCAACAGCAAGCACTTGCTCAGCAAATCGCTCAGCAACAGCAGCTGTTTCAGCAGGCGAACGCGCAGAAATTGCAGGAGCTACAGCAGCAGCAGCAACAATCCGCGGCCCAACAACAAGCAACGTATAATAATTTGCTGCAACAGCAGCAACACCAACAGGCAGCGCAACAACAGCAGTATAATTCGATGCTACAGCAGCAACTGAATCAGCAGAACCCCCCAGGGAATTCGGCGCAAGGGGAGAACTCGTATCTTCATTCCTTCAATCAGTTGGTTCAAATGACGCAGCAGCAACAACCTACGCAACAACCGGGGGTGATGGACATATTGAATTCTGCCGTCGGCGGAGGTGCTGGCCAACCCCCACCGTCGTTCGACCCGGGTACTGATAGTGGGGGCTCGGGGGCGGGGAATTTCCTGGGCGGCCTAGCACAAAGTCTGATGACTGATGCCCCGGCGGACCCTTCTCAGGATACGTCTGGCTTATCTGGGTTCGTGAATGGGTTCGCGTCAGCGTTGTCGTCCGGGGGCTCGGGGGATGTTTCTAGTTTTACTGCCGGGTTTGATCTTGGGTCAATTGCGGATTCTTTATCTCAATCATGAGAGAATACCTATAGCAGATTATTATCATACATACCGTCCACATCTACTTACAAGGGTAATGTTTATAGGCTGGTCGAGTCATAAGAATATCCCATCATTCACGTCCACGCGCGGTCCCGTGACGTGACAAAACTTAATTTATTAGTCACGCCTTTGGTGCCCTTTTGTAAAATTGTCCTTTGTTCCTTGTCTCCCACCATGGCCAGAGTAACTCGCCAATCCGCGCGTAGAGTGTCTGCATTAACCTCAGAGGCTACTACTCCACTCTCTAATGCATCCCCTGTTTTGAGTTCGAGACCACATTCCGTGGTGACCGAAACGCCTGCCACGTCCGACGTTGAAGACTGTGTCCAAGCCATCAAGAAACGCTCTGCAAGTACGCCACGAAGAATCAATAAAAAAGGCAAACGAATGGCTGAGACTGACGCAGATGAAGACGAGGACGACGAATCCGCTTCTGGAGCGCCTCCTGCGAAAAGACGTGCTGTCTCTCGACGTGTCTACGTGTCAATGCCTGCCTCAACGGCCAGGAGCAAGGAAAAGCAAAAGGTTAGAATTGTCCCCACCGACTTCGAGATGGTTCCCCTAAGAATACATTCAGGCCATTATCTCGTCTTCCAAGGGCAAAGGCAAAGCGAAAGTCTTAGAAACACCCGACGTCTCTGAAGACGAGGAAGAGGACCTCGAATATAACGAGGACGAGTCTTTGAAAATCCAAGAATCAGATGATAGCGGTTCCGAATTTCAGGCCTCCGAAGATGAAGTAGAGGATGATGAAATTATGGTTGACGCCGCTGTCCTCATGTCCCTACAAACCATGTCCGCAAATGGGGCTGGCACTTCTGGTTGTGCTGCTGGCCCAAGTCCCGCTGCAATTCTGCGTGCTGCGGCTGCTGAACGTCGTCTCGCACGCAGGAATCAGATGGTTGAGATCGATGACTCAATAGCGTTTATGAGCAGTGGTGCACTGGATGTCTGCAGTGATGATCCTGCCAGTGATGCGTCTTCAGATGAGGAACCTCTTTTAAAGGGGAAGCTCAAATCGAGCGCAAAGTCAACGAAGCAGTCATCTGCCATGAAGAAAAGAACGATGACCGACGCTGAGAAGAGGAAGGCGGGACGCACGGCGTATTTATCCTCTCGCAGGGCAAATAAGGCTAAAGAGAGAGAGCTGATTCGAAAACTGGGCCGCAGGTTGACACATGTGAGCACTGGATTTCCTATTCTGAGCAAATATGTGTTTAATGTACCTTTTTCCAACCTGAAAGGCGGAGAGAACTTCTCTTGCTCTGCTTAGAAATCATCCAGAATTGAATGATGTTTGGGGTGATCTTGAGATGGGTATACCTATACCGCAACCCGAAAAAGCACCTCAACCAGCAAATTTAAAGTTGACACTCCTTCCATTCCAGCAGGAGAGCCTGTTTTGGATGAGAAAGCAAGAGAAAGGGATTTGGAGTGGTGGAATGCTTGCGGTATATACTCAAAAAATCCCCTTTAAAACATACAACTAACATCTGGGATAGGATGAGATGGGGTACGCGTTGGTGTCCACCAGTCATAAATCATATTCCTAACATTTCCTTTCCCTTTAAGGATGGGCAAAACCATCCAGATCATTGCCCTTTTCGTGTCAGACGGCTCAAAACCCAATCTCGTTGTTGCGCATGTAAACTTTTAGTTTCAATGCTTATGATGCTCATGTTTGCCACAGTCCTACGGTCGCTATCATGCAGTGGAGGAACGAAATCGCATCACATACGGATGGGTTGAAGGTTCTTGTATGGCACGGAAGTTCTCGCGAATCCGATGTCGCAGAACTGAAAAAGTTTGACGTGGTAAGCATTGAAACTTTCATTCGACTTCTCAGAAGGTTGTTGATGACCTCTGGTATCATATACAGGTCCTGACCACCTACGCTGTCCTCGAAAGGTAAATCACCTAAGTGAACCCCAATTAAAACCCTTTTGATCTCCATGCCGTCCTGCAGTTGTTTTCGAAAGCAACAAAGTGGCTTCAAACGAAAGGGTATGATCGTCAAGGAAAAATCACCGGTCCATCAAATCCATTGGAATAGAATCGTACTGGACGAAGCCCACAATATCAAGGAACGTTCAACGAACACCGCCAAAGCAGCCTTTGAGCTCAAAGCGAACTATAGGTGGTGCTTATCCGGCACACCGCTCCAAAATCGGGTTGGAGAATTATACAGTCTCGTCCGATTCCTGGGTGGTGATCCATTTTCTTACTATTTCTGTAAGTTTGGGTTTGGCATCACGTTCTGGAGGCCGACAAGTTCAAGCTGTTTTTCATTCTAGGTAAATTGTGTGACTGTAAATCTCTTCACTGGAAGTTCAGTGACAAGAGATGTTGCGATGGTATGTCCTCCATTTCCCCATTTCCAATTTAATGGTGTGTGGTAACGACGCGACCCAAAGACTGCGGGCATAGTCCTATGCAACATACTTGCTTCTGGAATACCGAAATCCTTACACCGATTCAAAAAAACGGTATGATTGGCCCAGGAAAGACCGCTTTCAAGAAATTGAAGATCTTGTTGGACCGAATGATGCTCCGCCGAACCAAGGTGTGTCCTTACCTTTCTCTTATTATATTTAGCAATTAGGTTCATCGATGATTTCTAGCTTCAAAAAGCGGATGACTTGGGTTTGCCTCCACGAACTGTAATCGTCCGGCGTGACTATTTCAGCCCCGAAGAGAAAGAATTGTATCTGTCATTATTCTCAGACGCAAAGCGCCAATTTAGCACATATCTTGATCAGGGCACAGTGTTGAATAGTGCGTTGCCATTTCGTCGATTCCTTTTCTTTCTTTAATTTGTTGTGACAGATTATTCAAATATTTTCAGTTTGTAAGTGCAACTTCTGACCCATATCATGGATAATTGGCCTAAATTTCTATAGACTGACGCGAATGAGGCAAATGGCGTGCCATCCTGATCTCGTCCTTCGAAGCAAAACCAACGCGACAAAGTTTATTGCCGAGAATATCGGGGAGGCCACAGTTTGTCGCATTTGTAATGACATCGCAGAAGATGCTATTCAGTCCAAGTGCCGACACATCTTCGACCGTGAATGCATCAAGCAATATCTGGATAGCAGCCCAGAGCAAAACGTGGGTTGTTTCATCGGCGGTTCGTCTTTCAATGTTGCTCTTACCAGCTTTATCTAGCCTGCTTGCCCTGTTTGCCACCTCCCACTGACGATTGATCTGGAAGCGGCATCCCTGGAAGTGGCTGAAGTTGCTCCAAACGTTCGACAAGGTATTCTTGGTCGACTCAACCTCGATAACTGGCGCTCCTCCTCAAAGATCGAGGCGCTTGTTGAAGAATTGAGTAATCTCAGGGCCAAAGATGCCACGACGAAGAGTTTGGTTTTCAGCCAGTTTGTGAACTTTTTGGATCTGATTGCTTTCAGGCTTCAGAGAGCTGGGTTCAATGTCCGTCTTAATCCTTTTTTTTTTCTGGGATTGTTTTTAAACCCGTTGCACCTCGCTAGATTTGCCGTTTGGAAGGTACAATGTCCCCACAGGCACGCGATGCAACCATTAAACACTTTAGTATGTTACATTCTTGTTGTTTGGCGTTGCGTGTTCATGATAACATTTTCTCAGTGAATACCGTCGACGTAACTGTCTTTCTAGTCAGCTTGAAAGCAGGAGGCGTCGCCCTGAACTTGACCGAGGCTTCTCGCGTGTATCTCATGGACAGTTGGTGGAATCCTGCTGTACATTTGTTCTCTAGTTCTGCCCGTCAATACCCTTTACTGATTTGTTTATGCATAGGTCGAATACCGTAAGTCCCTAATGTCATTGATCTTGGTCAATAATCATGTTCTGGCTAGAGGCCATGGATCGTATTCATCGTCTAGGGCAAAGGAGACCAGTGCAGGCCATCAAGCTTGTCGTTGAAGATAGTATTGAAAGCCGTATCGTGCAAGTGAGTGGCTGATGAAGTTGCCTTACCATGCCCACTTAGCCACGTCTACAGCTTCAAGAAAAGAAGAGCGCGATGATTGATGCTACGTTGTCGACAGATGATTCGGTACGCCTATAAAGTGGGATGTTTCCTACCTCATATTCTGATGGTGTTGGTCTAGGCGATGGGCAGGTTGACACCCGAAGATGTAAGCTGATTTTCTCTCTCAAATCTGGCCGTATTAACTGGCTGGTTGTTTTTCTTTTATTGCGTAGTTGGGTTTCCTGTTTAGAGTGAGTTCAGCTCCTGGTCTTTTTTTTGTTCCCTGCTAACTCGAGTGGCCAGTTGTGAAATTCGTGGCATCGTAGCAGGCAACTTGCCTAATATATGTTCTAGTATATACGCTTACGTTCTGCTTTCGTTCGGCCTTTTTCTAAGTTAGTGTTTGTCTATAATTATCAGATGTCGGTGTGTAGATCTAAAACATCCCTGGGAAGCTTACATGAAATTGCTGACAAATAGGCGGAGTTTTAATTTCAAAGGGGTACATCACGGCTTCGTAGAAAGGTAATTCACATGTAATCCGGGAGCGGGTTGCCGAAGTCCGCTTCTCCGAATTCTCGACAGATAGAGGTATCGTTTCGTTCCCAGCTTTTGCACCAGTTCCACGACAACCAGATCGCGTATACCACAAAATGACCACAAAAACATTGAGGAAATACACATTGGAGGAAGTCAATCAGGTATTCAGGAAAGTTGCTTCCAATGCAGCCAATAATATCGGTTCTATTACAGCATAACAATGAAAATGACGTGGTAGGTACTGGCTTCGTACTATATTCCAGTTGCCGACCCAGCTCCTCGTACTAGTGGATTGTCATTGACGCCAAAGTCTTCGATGTCTCCAAATTTGCCAATCTCCACCCTGGAGGTGCCAATGTCCTCTGGGCAGACTCCGTTGGTATAGACCAATCCTCGAGAAGCTACGCAAGCCTCTAACCACAAACGTATCATTATCTAGCTGGAAAGGATGCTACCGAAGTCTTCTTTGGTCTGCACCGACACGAAGTTCTCCTCCGCCCGCAGTACAAGCGACTCCAAATTGGTACTGTGCAAGGACTAACTGAGCAAATAAAGGCCCCTGTTCCTGGAGAACTGAGCAGGGTCCCCTACGGCGAGCCGACTTGGCTCAGCAAAGGATACTACAGCCCATACTACTCCGACAATCACCGCAAGTTCCAGGCTGTCGTTCGCGAGTTCTTTACTACCGTTGTGCAGCCCGAGGCTGCGAAGTGCGAAGATAATGGGAAAAAAATCTCGCAAGAGGTCGTTGATAAGATGGCGTATGTCGATTTTTTTTGCTTTCCAAACATCACCTACCTGGTCTCTATGAATTAGCGAGACGAATATCATTGCAATGCGTCTTGGCCCCGGCAAGCATCTTAAGGGGAGGGCCCTCATGGGTGGTGCTGTGGAGCCGGAAGCGTTCGATTACTTCCATGAGGTGAGAAATTGCAATTTTTTATTTTTTTGAAACGGTTGTTTGTATTGAACTTACAACTCAGGCAATCGTCCATGCGGAGCTCGCCCGTGTCAGCAGCAGGGCTGCCGTTGATGGTCTCCTTGCCGGATTGGTCATTGCGTTGCCTCCGGTATTGAATTATGCCTCGCCCGAACTCTATGAAAAAGTTGTGCCAGATGTAAGTGGTAAAATGATTTTGCAAAATTATCAATCCGAATTTGGATTTTAGGCACTAGCGGGCAAGAAATACATCGCCCTTGCAATTAGCGAGGCCTTTGCCGGAAGCGATGTTGGTGGCCTACAGACGACAGCTGTGAGAGATGGTGACTATTGGATTGTCACTGGTACCAAGAAGTGCGTGTTCGCCGGTGTGCATCTCTCACTGCTATTTATTGAACTCGAACCAAAGGTGGATCACGAACGGGACTTTTGCTGATTATTTCACCACTGGTTGCAAGACGGAGGTGTGTTGAAATACTGAAATACTTATCACCGTTATGGCAGGATTGACGTTCTTGCAGACTGGATTCACTGTGATCCTCATTGAACGCGGTCCTGGTGTGTCAACCAAACCCATCAAGACAGCTTACTCGTCTGTGGCTGGTACTGCCTATGTCACCTTCGACAAAGTCCGTGTGCCCATCTCCAACACACTTGGTAAAATAGGTGCAGGCATGTCTGTGATCCTGTCAAATTTTAACCATGAGCGGTGGATGGTCTGTGCGACCTCAATATCTGCGCAGAGGTTGATCGTCGAGGAGTCCTTGAAGTGAGTTAAACTTCAAGAAGAGTTGTTTTTGCCTTTTCTTTAATCCCTTCACCAGGTGGTCGACGCAGCGCATCGTGTTCGGAAAGCCCCTCGCTAATCAAGCCGTCATTCGCGCCAAATTGGCGAGCATGATCTCGCGCGTCGAGTCTTGCCAAAATTGGTTTGAAAGCATCACGTATCAGATGAACAAGGTCTGTCGTTTATTTGACTCCCTTATTCATTGAGCCAGATAAGGAATTGGGGGAGAGTGTCTAACCACATCCTCGAAACCCGTGGCTTCCTTGGAATCTTAGCCCATAGGATAGATTACCTGAACCCAGACTGAATTTCATCCCATCAGATGTCCTACGCGCAACAGTCTGATAAACTGGCAGGACCTATTGGTCTCCACAAACAGTGCGTTCTCCTTTCATCCGTGCTGCATATCTCCAATTCTTCGTCCGATGAAAAACCGCTGACCTTTCTTTCTTCCCACCATCTTTGGTTTTTAACACTCACCCACCAACACTCTTGCTCACCGACACCACTGATTCTGTGATCGAACCGCAGATATGTATCAAAGGCGGGTCGTGAAACCGCAGAAGGTGGGTTGTCGATCCTTTTATATTAGGTTTCTGATGACCGACCCTACCTTCTATTTCCTCCCTGCATCGTCGCTGTTAAACTTCCAAACCATCTCTCATGATCGGACACCTTAATCTCTTCATCAATGCTGCGTCTAATTGAACGTTTGTGTATGAAGATGCTACCCAAGTCTTCGGAGGACGTGCTCTCACGGTCACTGGCATGGGTAAATATATCGAGAACGTGAGTTCTCGCTCATTTTCGCTCGCTGTGACCTTCGGCCATTGTCAATTTTTCGGCGGGGTCTTGCGAAGCCTCTCCATTCTAGTGTCCATGCATCAAGTGCTGACTGGATGTTTTTTTTTTTGGTTCTGGATTGGGTATAGTACCACCGCACCTCAGGCTTCGATGCAAGTGAGTGATGTTTTATTCTTCGCCTTGGTGCTCAGATCTCAGAGCTTGGGTTTGGGATCTGGGTTAAGGTTTACCTGGAAAGTTCCGTTCACTAATATGTTTACGTTTGCTTCTCAGTCCTCGCTGGTGCGGAAGATGTATTAGGCGACCTTGGAGTACGCCAGGCCCTCAAAAAGATGCCGAAGGACGCGCGATTGTAGTATTGGAAATCTGTAGTATGAGAGGAGTATTTACAATAATTTTGAATAAGTAATTTATCACTCTATTTGCGTCAACAATCAGAGGTTAGGGTTTATACTGATACGGGTTAGGGCCTAAATTTCTAATGCCTAATGCCTCTTCCATGTTCAACACACTTCGGCGTGCAGGAACGCGCTTTTCAACGAGGTCGATAGTTATCAAGCCCTCGGAATCCGGCCAGCCGACCATCTTGTCCCACCCACACTTGGGTATGTTTTTCTGGGTTCCGGTGTGCTGCTAATATCATTATTGCTGCATGTAGTCCAACGGGATGAGCTGACCCCTGGAATACCGAGTTCGGATTATGAGGGACGAAGGAAGAATTTAATGGACTTGCTTCCAGAGAAGAGCATTGTTGTTTCTGTTGCGGCCCCGGTGAAATATATGTCTGGAAGTGAGTGCTCTCCCAGCGCTTTGAGGGTGGAACGAAAGCTGAATATATACCGACAGATATTTTGTGAGTCTTTTACACTATGCACGGAATGTTTTTGACAGAAGATAAGCTATAAATACCGACAGAACTCAAATTTTTGGTATCTGACTGGATTTGAGGAGGCCGACTCTGCGGTCATTCTCAGTACGCATTTCCTCTTCCGTCCGCGTCATTAAATCACAGACCAAATGTAGAAAAGGATTCTTCTTCACGAGGCTACACAATGACCTTATTCTGCAATGGCAAAAACCTCCACAAAGAAAAATGGGATGGCGCTAGCACGAGTTTGGATGCAGCCAAGGTCCTTTTCGCGGCAGATGACACACTTCCAATATCTTCCATCGGCACCTATCTCAAATCTCTCACACTGTATGCCTCGAATGTATATGTCGACTTGCCTGATTCCACCGCCAAACCGTTTAAAAAGAACGCGAGTTCGCTCCTAAAGTACCTCACGGGCTCCGTGGCCTCTGAGAAAGATCCCCTCTTTGAGACTATTTCAAGTTCACTGCGGAGGCCGCTGGCACCACAGTTGGGGAAGCTGCGTGCCATAAAAAGTAAAGCGGAGCAGAAGGTCATGCATGGAGCGGCGACTATTAGTGGGCGGGCACACGCAAAGGTGAATTCGTTCAACATTTATTGGCGATACCACTGTTAATGATGTATTCAGAGTATGCGATTCACGCAGCCGGGCATGTCGGAAGGGTCTGTCGCAGCACACTTTGAATATATATGCGCTCTTGGAGGTGCTCAGCGTCCTGCCTATGTTCCTGTCGTAGCCTCTGGGTCAGTTTAATTATCACGTATAAGTGTACCTGACACATTTTTGTAGGCCTAATGCTCTGATATTACATTACACGGCAAATAATCAAATCATAAATCGTGACGAACTTGTCCTAATAGATGCTGGATGCGAGTATAAGTGAGCTTGCCCTTCCGCTTTAGTACTGTTGATTTATCAACTCCAAACAGTGGATATGCCTCCGATATTAGTAAGACCCTTCTTCTTGTTATCACAAACCTCGAACATCATCACTCCAGCACGTACATTCCCCGCCTCTGGTAGATTTTCTGGGCCACAACGCGAGCTCTACAATGCCGTTCTATCAGCACAAAAGGATCTCATAGCACTCTGCACTACAAGTGCGGGCTATTCACTACAAGAACTACATCGTGAATCTTGCGTGCTGTTAAAGAAAGCACTTAATAGGATCGGCTTCAATCTACACAGGGAAGGTGATTTAGAAAGGATTTTATATCCTCATTATTTGGGGCATCCAGTCGGGATTGGTGCGTTGGCTTCTTTCTGCCTATGATATTGATGATGATTTGTGGCTGTGTAGATTTGCACGAATCTTCATTTATTGATCGAGCAGTACCGTACGTTCTGTAAGATGCCATGAGGTTTGTTTGTTGACCAATCCTTTCTTGGCGGTCAGGTTACGGGAAGGCATGGTAATTACCATCGAACCTGGTAAGTATACCTGTCTTGCAGACCTGCATCCTCTCATACACTCCTAAAAGGCATCTATGTTCCATCAACACCTAACTTCCCAAAACAATTCCACGACATTGGAATCAGAATTGAGGTGAAAATTTTCAGCGAGTTCCGGTACTTGTTGTATTGCTGACGGAATCAGGACGAGGTTCTCATTGGCAACGAAGATCCAATTGTGCTATCGACCTCTGCGCCTAAAGAAGTGAGCAGTGTTGTTGTCGTTGTTTTCCGGGTTAAACATATTGATCTTGAGGTTCTAGGTTGAGGACATCGAGGGCGCGTGTCAGGGTACGCTTGGACTAGGGCCATATTGAATTTGACGAGTATATATAAAGGATGAACATAGAGCCATTGTTCAAGGACCATGTCTTTCTTTCATTGGCGGTCGCGTGATAGACATAGAAAGGCCGCATCCTTATCCACTGGCGTGCTAAATGCCCCTCGGCAGTCTTGGCTGGGAGCTCAAATCTTAGAGACTGAGGATGCTCACCTGGCGAGTGAAAATCATCAACTTTCTCGAGCTTTCCTTGAAGCGACATGAGCCACTAGTATTTCACCATTTTACCACTGCATGTAAAAGCACGGCGATATACTAAAATGTCTGCTTTGGGGGAAGACCACCAATTGCAGATCGCAAAAATGGCAGTTTCAAGTGATGTCCTGTTAAAGATCTTTGTGTCTAGTGTCCACCACAACTTTTCTTGTTATTTCGCATGTTAAGTATTTCGATATCTTCTAGGGGTCTGTCGTTTCAAGGTTAGTTAGTACACGGTCACACTAGTCTTTACAGTAATTGAATATCTATGCTCTATTATGTGGATGACTCTGGGTGTTATACAGTACTAATATAAAATATTATATTATAGGGGCTGAGTTGGGTGCAGAGTAACCAACTATCGAAGAATGAAGAAGAAAAAAATTTACGGTTCCATGATGGAGGTAGTTCAAGCACGAATCACCGCTGGTGATTTACTGCGACGTTGGCCGTGCATTCGTGGCGAACTCGGAGGCGGATTGATCTTATTCGGAATATCTAACATGCGACAGAATCCCTCGGTTTGGGGATTCGTATACCAAGGTGCTGGAAAGTCGGATATTGATCATTCTCCCAGTTCAAAATGGTTCATCAAAAACGCTCACGTTGCTGGAACCTCATGGGGCCCTCGCTTCCGGGTCCAGGTGCGGTCATGACAAAGGTCTGGTGGTCTGCCACTGGGATTTCTCCTTGTTCGTCCGTCTTGACGTTCTTCTCTACCCATTTCGCCGCTCGGGCAACCAGCGCGCGTGCCTCAGATTCCTCTGGGAAGCGCGGTTGCTGTCGAGTCAACGAGAGGTACGGATGGAAGGCCCGGGTAATTGCAAGCCACTCAGGATCATATGAAAGAAGAGGTGGGGGGCGTCCAGACGTTGAAGATAATGCCTGCGCTTGCGAATGTTGCATTTCGTGGTCTATATCGATTACCTGTGATAGGATAGTTCAGAAATCCATTACCGACAATTTAAAATGTTAAAGGAAGGATCTACCTCAAGGAATTGGCGCTTAGGCAGACATTTGTCAAGAGCCAAGAACTTGGTCTCGGATGGCGGCGGTGGAGGAGGTGGGGGTACATCAACATTCTCTTCCTCGTCATCCAACATGATCTCGTCAGGATTTCTCGGTACGTAGTTGGCTGCCTCCGTCGCAGGGGATTGGGGAGATTGGGTTGGAGGTGAATCCTCAAATTCATCATGATTGATCCTAATTTCATCCGGGTTCCGCACTGGCAAAACCACTGGATGCCCACGAACACCTTCGTGTTCAACCGTCGCAGTAAAACGCGTGTGCATGTGTGCGGAAAACCACCACTCAGGCTTGAGAGTTTTTAGAAGTCCCATGAGGGGTGGAGAACCGAGCGTGCCGCGCTCAATGTCTTCTCTGAAAAAGCTCTTGCGTTTGAGTAGGTCTTGGAGGTCACCATGTTGTTCGATGTGTTGAGGCCAGTCGTGCGACAGGAAAATTCGATTTGACGAGAGCTGTTAATGGAAATATTGAATCTCAACCCAAGTATTCAGGCAATCAAGAACGTAACTCACGAGGGAGAGTTTGCGCACACAGTATTCGCGGATGTGGTAAATACTGCGCATGGATCCGGCGTCATAAGGGAGCTTCTCGTAATGTCCTGTAAGTGAAGAAAATGATAAGTCGACGATGACAAAACCTTCGACAAAAATACGCGCCAAGTCGGAAGTCGTTTGCTTTGAAGATTCCGGAAGCGCCTGCGATGGGAATCCCATTGAGTCTGATGCTCCCCGCATGCCCCATGAAGTATATGTTTGGTGCAAGCCATCCACCATGGTAGCTTAGTTGCAGTTAAGCGTTTAAAAGGCAATATATATATAAAAGCGAGCACATACAGCTCCCACATATAATTTGAGGCTTCGTGATTTCCGCCAATTACAATCGTCAATATGGGGGCAATCTTCTGGCCCGTATAGTACCTTTATGGAAATGAGGCGGGGGCAGGAGGAAGAAACAATTGGATGCCCACTTGTGGAAATCTACCATTTTTTTGTATTTTTTCGGTACGCTCATGCATTCCAGGTCTTGGTGGTTCCTGACGGCTTCAAAGTCGCCACAAATAAGCAGCGCGTCGACAGCATAGTTATTGCGCATCTCCAGCTGGTGAACATGTGAGTAAATTGCATCGAGCTCGCCATGACAGCATCCTTCGACAGCAATCTGATTGAAGATTGAGTCATGGTAGGAGGATATTTACGGATTCATCGCATTCATACCTTCATCGAGACGGATTTGTAGAAAATGAATGAAGGGGGAGTTTACGGCGAGAGAATGCAATGACCATAGGCCGCCCTGCAGAAAACAGGCATCGATTCATATGGGAATGATTAGATGTTGGTTCCGATTCGGAAAGGGAACGTGATCAACAGCTCTTGACCTCAAACCAATGACGGAACCTCTGGGGGCAGCTATTCCTCCCCAAGCTCGTTCAAAGGCTCTGCGAGCGTGTCTACTCTGCTCAATCATCCAAACTCCAAGCGACTTCAAAAGGCATGGGTGTCCTAATTGCGATGAAATCCTCCAGGTACGTTCACTGGCTCAACTTCTCAAAAGTTACTAACGTAGATTTAGATGAGATCAAATCAAGAACGTATTCAGTCGTGCACGACAACGCAATTCGACGGTGTTATTGCCGTTATTGACCCAGATGCAAGTTGGGTTGCACGTTGGCAGAGGACAGGTTGGTGCAGCCTTCTTTTCCCCTTGGAATACCCCTTCGTTTTCTCCTCCTTTTCTTTCGTAGATTTCTGAACTATTTCCCTCTCCTTATAGCTAAATATGTGCGTGGGATGTACGCGGTACGCGTAACAGGTCGCATACCGGAGGATGTCGAAATAGAGCTCGAGCGCCGCAGCATCAAATATCGTCCCAGAGACCAGACCGACCAGGATTAAGCCGGAGGGTGATACGATTGCGAACGAGGTTCAAACCAACATACCTGCAATACCTACTATGTCGGCCATCCTTTTCTTCTCAAATCCACTCAGATAACTGAGCCGAATTCTTACGCGACGATAAAACATTGTACGGAGCACTGGCTTATAATCCGTCTTCGTGGTTTCAATCATGGGGACACTGCATCAATGTTCTAGTACATATCAAGAAGGCTGCTATTATCACCAAGTTTTTTTATGTTCCTGATTTTCCTTTGGGCACACATGTACTAAACTACTTAGTAGCTGATGATTAACCTTTTCAACACCCAAAGTAATAGGGTCACACCAAATGTCAATTATCTTGTCTTGTGGTTGAGATTTACAAGCCTCATCCATCATGGCCTCAGGTTTGGGATTCGGGAATGGGGCAGAGGCCATTGAGTATTTTAGTTTACACTAACTTCTCAAACCAAGAAACCAGTAAAAACCACAAAGCTCGGGAACATGGGAGCCTATGTTCTAGAGTACTTCCTATTTCCTGGAAGCCTGTATTCTATGATGAATAGCTCTTCAAGTTTCTGCTTTGCTAGGTAGGACCTAGGTTCTTAGGTTTTCTGAGGCAGGTCAACTTACAATGTAGCCCGTATCCAATATCGTGTGGCTGGGGCTGCACGGATGGTTGCAGTCAACTTGTACAACATCGTTGTTGAGCCTGTAAGGTATCCTTAGACCAACCTAAAAGGTGCAGGAAGGCAGTTTTTTCCAGATAAGATAAGATGTTAGGATAAGAATCTAAGATAAGCGCCATCGCGAAAGCTTCCCAGATACCCAGATCCATATCGTTGTGGCACACTTTCAGCTGAGGATCAGGGAACCGTTGAGGTCTCCGCATTAGTCCTGTTTTTACCACGCCCTCCGAACCGCGTCAGAAAGTTGTTATGTAATCTTCGGAGTTTCAATTACCGTCGTGTCCATTCGACGCGACGAAGTAAATCTTTCTAAATTTCTTGGAGACTAAGTGAGTAAATTTAGTTCAAGCAGTGCTAATTAAAATGAATTGCATTGAGAAGGGGAAATCTTGTTGCCCTTTTCATAGCAGTCGGTTTAACAGGAGAATGTCATCACATGATCATCAGCCTTTGCACAACGAGTTCCCTATCTCTCCCATATCACCCTTCCATCTCTTCAAATTTTAACACAATGTTCATTAGGACCTTTTAAAGAACTGTCTCTCCAAAATCTTTCAAAACCTATTCCCGTTATCTCGTTAGGTGAGCACATCTAAATTTTAAAAGTCCGAAGATTACATAACAACTTTCTGACACGGTTCGGGGGGCGTGGTAAAAAACAGACTTCATATATCGTGAACCGTAGGGCACTTCACATATATCGCAGTCTGGCTAGGAGAGACTAGAGGTGTATATACATCCCCCAGAGCGTCACGCAGAGTAGCGAGAGCCTGGGCCACTCACACATTTCCAATCGTCTCATTTGGTGACCCCCAGTGCATTGACAGTGAAAGTCGGACCATAAACGACAAGGATCCGAAATTAATGCCGCTCCACGTAATTCGCAAGCCTATTGATGGGAAAACCCCTATTCCTACCGAAACATAACTATTCCTAACCGTGAGAACTGTTCTGGAACTGACAACACTAT
>Ga0307517_10003401_pt1 | contig 24766 bp, 11 predicted proteins | sample 23_EM_MG_FD_194515 | JGI IMG/M metagenome (GOLD analysis project Ga0307517, IMG submission 194515) | Populus trichocarpa ectomycorrhiza microbial communities from riparian zone in the Pacific Northwest, United States - 23_EM | ecosystem: Host-associated > Plants > Roots > Unclassified | place... | reverse complement strand
GTTTCCATCACTCATTGAAATATTACCACTTTCAGTCTTACGTTTACATGAGGGTTTACACATCTACATATTTAAATTATAAATTTCTAGGGTTTTCACACCTATTATCTCAAAACTACCATATATCACAATGCTAAAGTGAAAAATAAAATATTTAAATTTGGAGATTTGGTCCTAAGGAGATTGGAAGCTACAGGCAACAGAGAAAGTAAGGGCAAGATAGTCCTAAAATAGGATGGTGCTTTCAAAGTCATAAGAGTAGTCAAGGTGAATACCTATTATTTACAAGATATGAAAGGGGAAAATCCCCTTCACGCCTAACATTCAGACCACTTAAAAATGTATCATGGTGAATAAAAATGTATATTTTCATTTATGAATATCTCATCTTTTTTTCTATATTTTTCCTGTTATTTCTCTAAAATGATTAGTATGTGGTCTTTCAAAAGGCAATTATCCTTTATTTCTGCAAAGGGATTGATGTGTGATCTCTCTAAGGAAAATCATCCCTCAATTCTCTAAAGAGATTGGTATGTGATATTTATAAGGAAAATTCCCTCATTTCTCCAAAAGGATTAGTATGTGATCTCTATAAGTACAATCGTCTCTCATTTCCTAAAAGGATTTATATGTAGTCTCTCTAAGGATGGTAATCCTCATAGCCTCCAGTGTTATCTCCACCTAAAGACATGATTCCACACCATGGCTAGTAAGACTAAAGGACTCATGAGTGTACCTATCACTGAGAGTTCCTCTCTGTCCCAAAAAAAAAGGGGGCAACAACAACATTACATAGCCAAAGCCAGACAACTACACCGCCAACCTCGTCGATATAATATGGTTGTTAAACACAAGAAGTTGGCAATTAGAAATCTCCGCTTAAGTATGGACGCTGAATATGTTTCAAGTATAGGTACAAGACCACTACAAAACTAATACTCATTTGTAATTCCCTTTCAAAAATATTTTTTAAGTATGAGCATTAGAACCTTACAACTTATTACGTAAGTATGGGTATTAGACCCATACTAGTTTTTTTTTTTCAAGTACGGGTGTTGGACCCATACTGGTTGCTTGAAAAGTCCTACTGATAGACTTAAAAAATATAACAATTTAAAAGACTTGGAAAATATAGTAATTCAAAACAAATAAAAAAAATATCCAAAGGCCTCATGGCTAAATTCAAGGCTTGAAAGCCAAAATATTCCTAACAAATAAAGCAAACAAAAAGGAAGATCACATATCCATCCCAGGCTACCAAGCAACATAGACCCTTTCCTATGTTGAGGCGATCCTAATTGGGAAGACGTCCTCAAAGTCAGGAACGTGGCCATTAGGGAAGGACTCACTGAAGTCCACTTGTTTTCCCCTTGAAAAGTTGAAGAAATACAAGTTGGATATGGACATGAAGAGCCTATCCCCTATGGTCTCTATTAGAAAGACAGACTCCCTAGACTTAGCATAAAACTCTTGTAAAGACTTCTTTAATGTCTTCACCCTCAATTAGGAACTTTAAGCCTCTTGTGTGTCCATTGTCAGCTCCCTCCTCAAGGCCTCCTTGAGTTCAGCCACCTCCTTCTTTAGGGAATCTATTTGGCTATACGCCTCTCCAAGTTTTTCCTTAGTGGACTCTAAAATAAAGGTTTGTGCTCTAAGTTCCCATTGCAGCTGCTAAGAAGTAGTCTTAAAGGCCTTCATCTCAGCATCCTAGGTGGCTTTCTCATCCCTTAACCTTCACACATATGTCTTATCAACACTATATTATTCTATTACTTCCTTTATGACCCTTCTTTTCTCAGCCCATCTACTTTTCGAATGGGCACATATCATGAAGGTCTAAACAGTAAAAAGGAAAAAAAAAGTTCACATCTTTAAAACTACTTAATACGTTAGAAGAATGAAAAGACTCAAGGATTTCTCATACATGGAAGGCCATATGCCCAGTAATAGCCAGATAGCACTGGTAGTTTAAGTCAGTAAATGCACTTATATCAAACGAAAAGGTGAGGAACATGTCTAAGATGTCCATCACCTCGAGTATTCATATTATGTCCACTTCTCCCCTTTTGTTTCTATTGGAACTCTTTCTTATTCAACTATTAAAACCGTTTCATCTTTCATTTTCAACTTCCATTCAAGTTCTATAAGATCAACCATAATTATTTACGCTTGACACATTATCGATACCAATTTCACTCAGTAAATGCACTTATATCAAACGAAAAGGTGAGGAACCTGTTTAAGATGTCCATCACCTCCAGTATTCATATTCTATCCACTTCTCCTCTTTTGTTTCTGTTGGAACTCTTTCTCATTCAACTACTAAAACTGTTTCATCTTTCATTTTCAACTTCCATTCAAGATTCTATAAGATCAACAATAATTAAATATTGTTTACTATATCCGGGGCTACAAGTCCCCTTAAGGGAGGAGAACCTAGTTCTGCCTCTAAGACACTTGAAATTATTCATCAACAAATCAGACCTACTACCCTATAGGGTCTATCACAACCTAGTCTCGGTTGGTGACCCATAACTGGAGTTCTATAGCTCCAAATTGAGTAAGATCAATTTTCTTAGTTAGTCAACAACCAAAACTACAATTATTATGGAGGAACCGAATCCTACTTACCTCATCCTCCTACTCGAATTCTCTCCAAAAGTAAGGAGATGAATCTGTCCATATTCATCAACCTTTCCATTTACACACAACATCCACAATTCAACTTTCTCTTTTTTATCTCAAACCCTAGCTATATCACATACCATATAAGAGTGTCAAAAATTTAAGAGCTAATTTATTCTATTTATTTCAATCTTCTCTTTTAACGTCAAAATCGAACATTTTTATCGATTTTACTAACTTTCTTAACGTTCTTCTAAACACAATCCTTGCCATTTCAACATGTATTTTTCCTAATTTTGACACAATTAAACACACGTCATCAAGCTAAATATGTCAAATTAAACATCCTCCTGCTTTGATACATAATTGGGCGAGAGCATGGCCTTGAGGAACCAACAATTTCCTCATTCCTTTCATGCTAATTTCATTCAATTCACACACACATTCACATCAAAAACAACCTATTATAATAAATTCAATAAGAAAACCCACATTTTTTCCCATTTCCTCTTTGCTCTTCATATGGCCGACTAACTTTCCTTGCCCCCACTCATGTGTTTGACTTTTATATCAATCCGAGTTGTCCTTAGAAATTAGGATAACAAGCACAATAACCTTATATAATTTTTTTCCTTGCAACACTCATGACACTAGTCGTCATGCTTATTCCTGTTTTCACTCTCAAATTTCTCATCCTTTACTATCATAAATCAACATACAGCATAAACAAATAAAATTTCAAAATGTATTAAACTCTTCAAAATATAAAGAGATGAGGTGGTAAATACTTACCTGTTCCTCCTAGTGGTCTCGTTTCTGCTAGCTTGAGGTCCCGCAATCGATACCTCTCCTGCTCCACACAAGACCATCATTTAATATCATCCATTCCCTTTTTCATTATTTTCTTATCAACTAGCAAGCATCATTATATGATTTCATGCAAGATTTTCATATCTAAATTAGATCATTATTTCACGTTCACATAGTCACATATTAACCCGAACCGTGCAGACTTTTCCAAGCAAATTTCTTAGCCCAAACTTACCTCACCTTAATCACTTTATATGGGACTCTAATTTCCCATTACTTTTTGTTCTTTAGGCTGTCCAAAACAGCCCCTTAATACTCATTAGTAGGGCTATCAGAACAACCTTGCTTTAGTTTCTTGAAGACACTTTTGATCCCTAACAACTCTACACTTAGGGTTGTCATTCTAGCCCCCATTTTTTTTTAAATTTTGGAGAGGTATTTAGCCCCTCCCCCCCTCTAAACATAGACTTTCAGGTCTGTCACAGCAACCCCAAAGTCTCCCAAAAATTAAATCTCTCCAATGCTCCATTTCCTTCTAATTTTGGAGTTGTTTCAGTTCACACAAAACTAATTTTGGCAACAGTTTCAAACAACCATAAATACCAAACGAATAATATTCCAGACAATCCATACGGTAAAGTTGTAATAAATTATTATAAGTATAACATATACAAATATCAACTTCATCCATAAGAAATTTCCAAAAAATTAGGTTTAACCGAACTGACCTAAAACTTGCAGACCTACTGTGCAAGAAGCATAACTTCTGTTTGGAGTGGTTTTTTCTGATCTCTACCATTCCAAATCTAGATAGCATCAAGACAAACAATATATCCAACTTATAGCCCAATCCAACGGTGGACGAAGGCGAAACAGTTGGCGATAGAGACTGTCCAAAAGTGTATTTTCCCAAACATTTTCATCCCGTGATATCTGTCAAACGGAGACTGATATAGAAGATCCCTCCGGTGCAAATGTACAAGACATGTAGGAGAAAAACATATCCAAATATCATTCTGATCCAACGATGGAAGGTGGAGTTATAGTTGTTGTAGTTTTTGCCATCAATGTCTTCTCTCCAACCTCTCTCTAAACTCTCTAAACCACCCAAATATCTATCTTTTATCACTTATTGACTCTTTTTAACCACTCTAGTTTAACATTTTGGTGTATATTTCATCAAGGAATAAAAAGAAAAGATCAAAGAACCCTAACCCCTCTCTTGCTCTTGCAAGTCACCGCAAGAGAGAAAATAGAATGGTATTTATAGTGTTTTCTTATTTATTGCACCTTTACCCCTACCCCTTTTTATCATTTGTACATAAACCCCTAACCTTCTATTATTTGAACATTGACCCTCTTGGTCTTACATATTCATTTTTTCCCCATAAATTTTTCTTTCTAACAATTTAGTACTATATTCACTTTTTATTTCACTAATTTCATCATTTTTATCTTGATTTAGGTTTCTTTAATTTTATTTAACATGTTTTACTATCGGATAAATTTCTCATATTTTAATAACCTAGAAAAATTATAATTGGAGGTTTACAATAGATCTTACCTTGCATTTCTTTTAGTTAGGTGATGATGATGTAATTTTATATATGTTGACTACCCTTTGTAATGTAATTTTGAGAATAACTTGTATATAAATGAAGTTAATACTAAGAATGTTTGTAACTTAATTATTAAAAAATTTTCATTGGGTTTGTAATATGATATTTAAACCTACCATAGTTTTTGAAATTAATATTTTATGTATATAGTTTATAACATTCATATATTTTGTTTTTGTCACTTATTATAAAATAGTTTAAACTATAATTGTATATTAAGTGTGAAATGGAGAATTGGGAAGGATAGATAATTCTAATCTTGACCGGTGATGTGACTGGTTAAGGTCCAGAAAATTTGAACAATGTTGGGATGGTGATATAAATGTGTATACAAAAGTAGATGACTTGGGAATGGTCTATATTAAAACGGAACTATGTTGAAATTATAGTAAAGCCTTAAATGATACTAATATATAAAAAACAATTACCTTATTTTCATGAGTTTAAGGCTCGATGAAGTTTATAACGATGAGAAAGGGTGGGATGTTACATGTTGATAGGGCTTGTTGAAGTAGGAGCGTTGGTTGGCAAAGGGATCACCTCTACATCATAATCTGAGGCGACCGAGACTCTCCTTCTCTTCCATCATGAGGAAACTCTAGGATAACCAAAGCTGGGGTTGGCATCCTAGGACCTCCTGATATGGGAGAACAAATTCCCCCTGCCACTTTTTAACACACCTCCTCAGCAGAAGGGACAGTTGTTGGGTCTCTTCAACTTTCATGGGAACTACTCCTTAACTCTTCTCCTATATATCAAAGGTAGGCTATCTTTAGAGGAGGAAGTATGATTGTGTGAAGGTGTGGTCACATGACTAGGCATGGATAATATGAACTCACTGGCTTCAAACCTGGTTGCCTTTGGCAAAGATCCTACACAAGAAAAATGCCAGAAGATGAATAACAAGAGAAAAAAATAACACGCAAAATTAAAATTACTAGAAGATCCATAAAACCCTTGTGCCATGCAATTAATCTCGTACTCAATGTGGATATCATATAATCTATTGCATATCCTCTCTTCCTCCTCGTAGAGGAACGACTTATCATTAACCTCGGCAAAGGGTGCTCTCTATAAATAGGTACAACCTCATATGGCATTGTACCCCCGTCTTAAGGTCTAGTCGTTCCCTTGTACTTCACTATCACTTATTTTCCTCTCCACTTATTCAACTGAGAGGGTTTTCCCTTGAAGGTATCTTTCATAAGCCCTTTTGGCTTACTGGAAAAATTAAATAACCAAGGGATAAAAGGTCCCCCTTCATCACTACTAATCAAGGTGCAATACTACCTGAACACTTTGACCATAAGTTCCGCCCCCAAAACCCTCATCAAATTGTCAAAAACAAACAAGACAATCCACCCATTGGGATAAAACTGAGCAAGGCTTAGTTTTTTTCTGAAGGAGAATGTCCTTTACAAACCCCTGTAAAGGAAACAAGTACCTAAACTTGTATATGCATATGAGGGTAGTAATAATGAAATTACCCCCAACAGGTTTGCTGGTGACCTGGGTAACACAATCACCAGCCTCCAGTATCCAAACCTTGTAACTCCCTAGTTGTTTAGAGCTAGCTAGGGACACTTGGTCAAAAGAAACAATGCATTCAACCACATTGAAAGGCATCCTTGGAAACCTTTCATGTCATCTAAAATTTGAAACCACTTAAGGACTTCTATCTCTCCTCTGTCCAGTAGAGAATGGTTAACAGCGCCAATTTCAAATCGTGGGCCAATTCTAATGGGCATAGATCCCTGGAGAGTGCCACCAATTTTAGGTCTAAAACTAAATTCTCCCTCAGGAGATGTGATTTTCTTATCCTTTTTAACCATCATTCTTAAAAATTTTAAAGCAAGAAAGACGAAGAAGATGAGTTTTGTAGTTACCTAGAATTTTCTCCTTTGCAAACATTTTTTGATCTGGTTTTAAGCTCCTAAAATAACAAGGCATTGGAAATTTTAGCAAAAGTAAAAAATAGAACTGAGGAAAAATGGGATTTATATATTGTTCATCCTCTACTCCCAGCAATGAATGGAAGACATGTGGCAATCCATTATAAGCCTAGAGAGGTTAAATGCCTACTACATTAATTACGCATTGTCATGTGGTCTTCTCAAAAGATTTGTTTCACCTCCCCCTAACAACATTTAAAATCAACAAGGAAAGATGTGGAAGACAAGACAAACTTGACCGGTTGTCTCCCAATGGGCTTTTCAAGTATTTTTGCATCAAATACATAAAGATTTGAGGGGGCAATTGATAAGTCAATATTTTAAACTCGATATTTTTATGCTTTGAAAAAGCTCAAATTCATAAATAGGGTGTTAGCCCAATCAAAATTGGATTTGGCATTCTACCAGACCCAACATACTTGGGTTCAACCATGATCTGAGCCCAAGTCACCGTGGGTCCAGTAAGATGTCAAATCTAATATGCTTGGATTCAGCCATATGCTAAGCACAAGTCACCGTGAATCCGATAAGATGTCAAACTCAATGTACTTGGGTTCAGCCATGAGCTGCGCCCAAGTCACCTTGGGTCCAGCAAGATATCAGACTCAATATACTTGGGTTAAACCATGAGCTCAGTCTAAGTCATTGTGGGTCTGGCAAGGTGTCAGACTTTTTATCTTTTGGATTTAGCCGTAGGCTGAACCCAAAACATCAGGGGTCTGAAGAGCTGTTGGATTCATTTCTTCTAAGTTTGGCTACACGTCAGACCTAGTTGGACTTAGAGATTCATGTTAAGACCATAAGGTTCTATCTTCATATTATTTGCATGAACTGTTCATGTTAGAAATAATCATATCCCTACATCTATAAATATATAAAAGGTCTTTTAATGGGCCTACCACATTTTCCATCTCATTAATGATATGTAAAAAGTATTTGTCCATCATTAATGATATGTAAAGGATATTTATCTCTCATTAACGTCATCAACAGCAAAGGACTTTCTCGTCTTTCTTTCTCTTAAATACGACAAGATTCAGGGGTTATAAATACCTCATGAACCACCCAGATAAAAGGTTCACTTTTTTCTACTCTAAAAGCTTATATATTTCATTGCATTAATCACAAAATATCAAGAACAAACACCCTTTTTCTTGAAATTTAAAGCTCTATCTTTCATTTATCATCATTTTCATTGAAAGTTATTGACCTTATTGTCGAAAAGTATTTAAGTCCCACCGACAATAACTATTTTACAGGTATCAAGACTAGTATCATCAATTTTTCCACTTCTTAAAAAGGAAATAAAGACTTGAACATTTGATTAACCACAATCCAAACATTAAATAACATGTTCCTTGAACATATTTGGATTTGTTGAACATCATCACAGTCAATCCCCTATCCACCATTTCATGGATAGGTTTTGTTGTCGTCGATAAATCCTTATGTAAGAGAAATATTTGGATGATAAGGTTATAATTGTGACCATCTGGTCTGCAACCATCTTCTTCCATTTTTCTGAATAACATGTGTGCTTCCATTAGTAGTTTTTCTGATTAACGTAGTGTAAGTATAAAAACCGGGCTTAAACCCTTCAGCGATGAGTTGAGAAAATAGTTCTTTTGCATCTTCAAGCTTCCCCATATATACTTACAAATACCATGAGTTAGGATGTTGTGGATCTCCAAATCAGGCATCATAACACTCCTTCACATCTCTTCAAACAGTGTCAGTGCCCCATCAAAAACCCCATGTTTGCAGAAGCCATCAAGCAAAGTTGAGTAAGTAATTGCAGCTGGAGTGTGGCCACTAGCACATATATTCATGAAATGCTGTTGCGCAGTCCAAGGTCTTCCAGCTTGACACGAGCTACTTATCAAAGTATTATATGAGTAACTAAGCTAGGAGTGAAACCTTTATGAGATAGATTTGAAGTTGCTTTGCCTCGTCTATCAAGATGCTATAACTAAAAGGATCATGCCATAACATCGAGTATTTTTCTAGCTTCAAGAACTTGCCTTGTCAGACAATATCCATCCATAAGTGAATTATAAGTGACAACATCAGGTTCTGCACCTCTCCCAGTCATTATTTTGAACAGAGCTTCAGCCTCTGAAATCTTGCCTTCTTAAATCCACACGATGTAAATGACAGAAGCTATTAACCAAGATGTTAAGACTAAAAATATTATGTGTGATTCCAGCGAGTTCCATTTCTTTGGACAAAGAAACCGCGGTCTCGAATTTTTTTTCATCCTTACAACTGCTGTTAATAGGTGAGCAAATTCGACAATACAAGGTAGAGGGTTTCCTATGAAGCATGTGATTGAAGGAAGCTACAGAATGATCAATGTTTCTCCATTTACTAGTATTATAAATATGAAAGAAAATGGAGGTATTACTGAATATTAAGGATGGAGACTGAACCATACCCATTTTCTTGGCTTTGGAAATGAAACCCAGTAAAGGCTGAGGTGGAGATGAAGAAGAAGATGAGGAAGAAGTGGATAATGAAAAGATCCGCTGCATCATTGCTATGATCGGCTTTGCTCGGCTCTCTCTCTCTCTCTCTCTCTCGGTGATGGTGATGGTAGCGGAAAAAAAAATAATTTTTATTTTTTATATATCCATGGATAAAATATAGTTTAGCCCTTGTATATTTAACATTACTCAATTCAAAGCAATTTTTTAAAAGTTTCTCCATAATAAACTTACATATATGTAAATAAAATTGATTTATCTCATAATATTTTCTTGAATTTAAATATGAGATAATAATTTAAAGAAGAAACTCACTTATAAACTAAACCAACAATTCAATGACACAAAATGGTTCACTTACTGAATCATCTTTATTTAGAAATAACTAAACTTTATAATTATAAATCTTATGGTTTTAACAAGCATGTCATGCCTTTCATGAAATATGGATAAGGTCATTTTAACTTAGTATTGTTTGTTTCTCTATTGAATTCAATATTTAAAAAAAAAAAAAAAAACAATAATTCATTCTTAGTACACTATTGATGTCACTATTCATCCTACAATGTTTTTTTTATCCTCAAACTTTTCTTCCTTGCTATTTTATCTTCGCAATGTTTACATTGATTCATGCATTATAATTCATTTTTATTTTGTTCTATCACATGTGCGACAGAGTATTTCTTCATTGAATTAAATGCTAGTATTATGAAAAAGAATTTTAATTTATTGTTGGTTTAAAAAATTAAAAGAACAAAGATCAAATTAATAAAACAAAATAAGTATTTCATTTTTCTTGTTCAAAAGGTGAAGAAAACTGCAGTTGTATCCTTGAAGTTTCAGATTTTATATTTTCTAGTCCATATTGTTTAGGAATTTTATATTTAAATCTTAAATTTTATTTGGTTTGCATTTTGCTCTCTATATTAAAGCAAGAGCGAGAAATCAATTAGAAAAGAGAGGGGAGAGAGAACAAATATTCTATTGACTGCCATTCTGGCAACGAAAAACTTTGGTCTTGATGCAATGGGTTTGTCTTAAAGAGTGGAGTTCCGTGTTTAATGTATTTTTATACTAATATTTAGCTAAACTGGTATTCGTGTGTTTTTTTATTATTATGAAATAGAAAATTACATATTAATTACTCTTATTATCCATTACGCAATTTTCCACGGTAATATCTAATGATGATTCATTTATCTTATATTGTTTTTACATATAAATACAATTAGCATGTCACAAAAATATTTTTTTCATACGAATATTTGTTATAAAGTCTCATATTAAGAAATTTTATTATCCTTTTAATCAACTTTTCAAGATAATGCTAAATGTTAGTTTATTTATAAAAAATAAAATCCTCAACCAAGACTTTAATAATTATTTATTTGAAAGATGAGCGAAGAATATTTTTACGTTGCATGTGATTTTGTTATCCCTTTACTCAATTTTTATGGTTTATTTATCCATACTTGATTTTAAATATTAAAACTCTTAACATACTATCAAAACTTGAATAATTATTTATTTGAAAAATGGATAAAATATATTTTTGACAACTAGTTTTACTATCATTTTGATCAACTTTTAAGGATTAATCTCCTTGAAAGTTTATTTGTCTTATGTAGAACTATGAATAATAAAATAATAAAAAATATTTTTTTCAATGTGATTTGATCGACTTTTAAAAATAAAACTGATAAAAAGTTTATTTATCTTATGTCAACATAACCGAAAATTATAATTACAAAAATGTTTTTTTAAAATGATCTTATTTTTATTATCTATTTTTAATTTCTAGGATAAATTTATTTTAAGGTTTTTCATCCAATATTATTCTATGATAATAAAACCACAAAAGAATATTTATGAGAAGAAAATAAATAAATAAATATATATATATATATATATTTAAAGTGATTTTATTATCATTTTTAAATCACTTGTAAGAATAAAACATGTTGGGGTTTTTAATTCTATATCAATCTATAATAACAAACATCAAATAAATATTTATGAGTTTTAAAAAAATTCAAATTGATCTTATTATTATTTTTAAATTAACTTCTAAGAATATAATCTAATGAGAATTGTTTTTTTATCCTCTATTAATATATGATAATAAAACTATAAACAAATGTTTATGAATGGAAAATATATATTTTTTAAAATAATTTTATAATTATTTTTAGATTGAACTCTTAATATAAACCATTCTTTTTTTTATCCTATATCAACCAATAATAATAACACCACAAATACACAACACAATCATTATCAAATTAACAAAAACAATTCACAATATCATCATCACGCAAATAATAACTTATCACAATAAAATCTGAAACATCATGCAAATCACAAATAATATTACAACATAATAAATCCAGATCCAATTCACCCATTCGAGAACACATATCAAGTAATTACAATCATTCACAGTAGATTAAAAATCATCAAATAAAATTAATACTTTATCACAAAAATTATTCATCATGTTAAAACAATTATTTAGGTTCGAAATCAGTCGAATTAAAGCTGTTGTAACACGAGTGGTAGTGTCGACACGTGGAGCTACGCGCGGCCATGGACAGCAACGCGTGAGGTTGACGTTCCGGTGACCTGGAGTGCACGTGGTGGCCTGTATCGGGTAGAGCTCTTTTCCCTATTCATGGCTGCATAGGTCGTGCGCCTTCACTCTCCCTAAAATGAAAGATATAACCACGGGAATTTTTAATTTGTTTTAATTTTTTTTTCAATCCCTTCCTTTTGATTTAGTTCAATCTCTTCGTTCTTCTCATTTCAAGTAGCCGACAATTCTGTTGTGGAGGAGGAGCTGCTGGTGTTAATGGTCAGCCATTGGTGGTGGAGCTCCTAGATACTGGAGAGGCTGTCACGATTTTCTCCTTTCTCCCTCATTCATTTGTTTCTTCTTTTTTGTATGCTGGATTACTAACTGGTGGACAGAGGAGAGGCCGTTGGTGAGGAAAGAGGAGAGGGATGGATTCGCGACATGGAGGAGAGGTCGTAGTCGCGGGAAAGATGAAAGAAAAAGGGGCTGCTTAACGGAGAGAGTCGGTTGCTCCATGACAATGAGAGTGATGGTTTTTATTTTTATGAGTCTTTTTTTTTTTTTTTTTTGGAGTGGGGGATGGTTTATCTTTTTTTATGGTGGTTCAAGGCTGGGAAAATGGTGGGAGATGGAGCTGTCGCTCGTAGGTGACTATGGTTGATTTTGGTTGGCTAGTGGTAGACGGCGGCTGAGAGGAAAAGGAGTTTTTTAGGATTATTATTATTATTATTATTTGGCTTTAGGAAGAGGGGTCAAACCGTCAAAGATGGAAACAAAACCAAAAACTAAAAATGACTCTTTATTTTCTTTTCTTCACATTTCTGAGCTTACTCCCCGTTCTCTTTTTTCATTTTTCCTCCTCTTTCACTATTCACACTTGCTATATTTATACTAACACCAAAGCCCTTGTCTTATTTCCTTCTTTAACCTTCCATGACCTTGCCTTTTATTATTATATTTTTCTACTCATTTATTTTATTATTTTTATTTTGAATTTATTAAAGGTGGGGTTTTCAAAATTCAAATTGGTCCATTTCCTTCCCTTAAATATATTATATTCACTAAAAAAAAATATTAATTTTTTTCTAATTGATTTTTTTTATTTTTTTTAAAGTTTGTTAACTTGAAAATGATACTAAAATAATCAAAAACTATAAAATGATTGAATATTGGCCGAATAGTGTTGAGAATGTATTCCTTAGAATTTTTTATATTTTTTTCTCTCAATTTTTGAAAATATGTTGAAAATAGGAGGTAAAAAATGAGTTATAACAACTGTACTTTCTTTACAATACTTATGATATAATAAGAAAAAAAATCATTTTTCCCTTGGCTTTGTTTATCAAGCTTGTAAAGAATACAGGGGTTTTTTTTAAAAAAAAAAAAAACCTAAACATCTTGCCAAATAAAGCCATAATTGTATGAACATGAATGAGAGGATCAACTTGGTATTCATATAGACAAAAATGAAATGATTAATTTGTGATCTATATAAATGAAAATGAAATGATTATTCTAGGATTCAATTTGACTTAGGATCGATGAGAAAGTATCAACTTGGGATCCATATGAAAGGATCAAGTTAGGATTCAGATCAACTTCGTATTTATATAAAATGATCAATTTGAAATTTATATAAAAGGATCAATTTGGAATTTATGTGAACGGATCGACTTGAGATATCAATATGAAAGGATCAACCTAGAATCCAGATCAACTTAGGATCCATATCAACTTGGGATCTATATGAACAAGTCAACCTAGGATCTATATAAAAAAAAGAATCAACTTAGGATCTTTATGAAAGGATCAACTTAGGATCCAGATCAACTTGGAATCTATATAAAAGGGATCTATATGAAAGGATCATCTTGGGATTTAAATCAACTTGGGGTCTATATGAACAAATGGAATCAACTTTGGATCCATGCAAATGAAAAATATTAATTTGGGATCTATATAGATGAAAGAAATAAGATCACCCTAGGATCCGCACTACTAAAAAATGAATGGGATCATTTTAGGATCCATCATCAAAATGAAAGATCAATCTAAAATCCTTCCAAATAAAAATGAAAATGATACAATAATTATATAGTTTAATTAGACTCACCTATGAACAAGATTTGGTCAAAGATGTTCAAATTAAAGAGTTTAACTTGCAATTGTTATTTGCCCCCCTTTTTTTTTACAAAAACATTACACAATGAAAAGTCTTACCTTTAAATTAGAAGTTTTAAAAAAGTAAAATGAGAAGAAAAGTTCAATTTCTTCACTTCTTTCTTTATCTCTCTTTATGTTTCCTAACCTCCCTTTACAAGCTCCAATTCTTTAAAATATGATGAATATCACCTTTAGATCATTCAAAATTTCATTAACAACCTTAATCTATAAGTTTTTGATGAATTGTTTGATGGGAAAATAGGTGAGGTTAGCACTTTTCTTCTCCTTCTTTCTAGAGTTATTGGTCAACCACTTTGAATGGCTTTCTTTGGAAATTTAGTCTATTTTAGGTTAATTACATCAATGCCCATAGCATACTAAATGCTTATTTTTACTCGAAATCCTGTCTCGGACCACTTTAATACTAAACCTTAACACCTCGTCATTGACTTATTTTTTTCAACCATGTTTTTCTTTACCTGTTTCTTTATCTACCTTTTTATTTAATTTATTCTAAAGCCTATTTATATAATTCCATATTTATATTAAATTAGGGATTTACACTAGAGTCCTCAAGCAAGTACCAACATGTTAATCTCTAATCAAATCCAAGATGATGGAAGCATATCCTAATTTGATATGAATTTTATATAGGGAACACAATAACATCAAAAACCTTTAAAAAATTGTATCAAAAAAATAACATCGCAATCATGTATGGATTTCAATTTTTTTTTCACCATTATAAAACTCTAAAAAACCCTAAATCTTAAATTTGAAGAATCAGAGAGAGAAGTAGAGATAATTGGTAATTAGATTTAAAAAAAAATCAATTATGCTATTTATAAACCTAAAAAAAAAAAACAAGAAGAAATCATTAAATTGTAGGGAGATCTACATCTTTAGTAGAGAGAGAGAAATTGTATAATATTTAATGTTTATTAGAATACTAAATTGTCCTTGCTTTACTTGATGATAAAGGCAAACTTATTATTACATTGTTGCAGTTAATAATGTCAATAAGTCTATATAAATAATGTTTTTCCAAGTATAATTAGCTTTGGTTAATTAATTTTCAAACTAGTTTGAATATTTTTTTAACTAGGTTTTTTTTAAATAGAAAAAATAAAAAATAAAATGAAATATTATAATATAATATAGTTACCTAGTGATTACGAAAAATGAACACAAATTCAATTTGTAGAGACCAATTTCCATTATTCATTTCTAAATCTCATGGTTTGGTTTTTAGAAAGAAAAAGAAAACGCTATATAAACCCGCTACACTAACAACATATATTAATAAGCTTTTCCCCTACAGTAGTTAATTAAATTATTTGAGTAATATAGACTTGATCTATGTAATGACACTTCACCTTCGAAAATCCCACGATGACAACTTAATCATTGTAACCCTTTTTTCTTTTGACCAAAATTATTTTGTGGACCTTTCTTTCTATCAAGACAGTAACATGAGCTGTAAGACATTAAATTGTATTGTAGCATTATGATAAACCAAGATTTTATCAATAAATATTTTGTATATATTGTTTTCAAAAAAATATCAAATCGAGGGAAACACATGAATATAATTTTCTCGAACTCTCAAGCGCGTTGGGCTGGTATGTACCAACCCCCAACGCACCTTAAAACAAGCGCATTAGGCTAGCTAACTAGTGCGATTGCACAACTCTCCAAGGATGGGACTGACACGATAGCTCTCCAGTGCAATAGCACCACTTTCCAATGGATGGACTTGGAATCCCTAAAGCAATATCACCACTCTCTAAGGAACCCACTTCCACTTAGAAATTTTCTAAGTACGGGCTTCACCCTCTTTGGATTTCACCTAGCCACTTATAAAATTTCTAAGTATAGACTCACCCTCTCATTGGGTTCATCGTAGTCATTTAGAAATTTTCTAAGTATAGGCTCCATCTTTATTAGGTTCCACCTAATTACTTGGGAATTTTCTAAGTATAGACTCACCGCCACTTAGAAATTTTCTAAATATAGATTTCATCCTCTTTGAGTTCCACCTAGCCACTTAAAAATTTTCTAAGTATAGGCTCACCCTCTCATTGGGTTTATCTTAGCCACTTAGAAACTTTCTAAGTACGAGTTTCACCCTCTCATACTTTCTAAAGTATGAGTTTCACTCTTTTTTGGTTTCATCTAGCTATTTAGAAATTTTCTAAGTGTAGATTCACCCTCTCACACTTTCTAAGTACGAATTTCACCGTTTTTGGATTTAATCTAGCCATTTAGAATTTTTCTAAGTATAAGCTTACCCTCTCATTAAGTTCATCCTAACCATTTAGAAATTTTCTAAGTATGAGCTTCATCATCTCTTTGGGTTCCACATCCATTTAAAGATTGTTTCAAGTGTAGGCTCTCCTCTCATTGGATTCACCTTATCCACTTAGAAATATGACATATTTCTAAGTACAATCTCCTTCTCCATGGATTTCTCCACCTATTAGAAATTTTTCTAAGTAATAGGCGTGGTACCTTTAGACTCTTAGATTTTTTTCCAAGTATGGATTTTTGGTATTTTTGTTCGAGTAGAATTTCTTTCAGTAATGATGCATGTCTTTTTGCATATTTTTCAGTTATGCGTCCAGTTTATACACCCCTCTCTTGTACAAGAAAAACTCAGAACTCTACTCAATTTGGGTAATTAATTAAAGTCTTCATGTTTTATTATATTGCAAAGACCTACTGATGAACCAATATTTTATCAGTAAATGTTTTATATATATTGTTTCCAAAACAAATATCGAATCGAGGGAAACACATGGATATAATTTTACTGAACTCTTGGGTGCGCTGGGTTGGCACGCATTAGCCCCTAACACACCCCAACACAGGTGCGCCATACTGGTAGCACTTGTCAACTCCAGACGATGTTGGGTCTCACGTATGTCAGACACAAGCGCTTCATAGCATGGTAGTGCACAAGCCTAGGCGCAGCTAGGTCTGGCGCTTGCTAGACCCATCAGCGTCTGGGCCTAGCGTACGTCTCCTGAAGGTGTTGAGCTCGAGGATTTTTTTGCCATCGTATCCCAAGTACAAATAGATTCAAATATAATGCTTGAATCTAACACCACACCTCTATAGATTTTTACATAAATTTTAAAAGGATTATTTCTCAACAAATAAACTTAATTAAGCAAATCTATATTCCACCAACACCATTAGGTGTATTAAAGTCTCTCATGGCTTACCATTTATCCATCTCTTAGTTGGATAAAATGAGTAGAACACAGCTCACAATACAAAATTAATTTACAAGGATGGAACGACTCTTCAGCCCCTCACTTTAGCAAAAAGATAAGGTTCAAGGGATATAAATACTCTTTGAATCATTTAAGTAAAAGAATTCATAATTTTTTTATTTTCAATATTTTTAATATATATTTTTTCAGAATCTATTTCTCTAAAATATCATTACATTTTTTATATTTAGAAAGATACTTAATCATTTGAGAGTTTTTAAATAGTAAAGAAAAACATTTTATAAATATCAACAACAAACCACTATAGCTAAAAAAAAAATATAAATTAGATTGTGAGAATTAAAAAATTAATTAATTATCTAACTTTTAAACCTTATTCCAAAGTTATCTCAATCTTTTAGAAAATCATCACACTTTTGAAGTTAAAGTACAATGCTAATTTTGAAGTGTTGGCTTGGACAGTGAATAAGTTGAACTGAAACTTTATTGCAATCAGGTGAGGTGTTTTTTTAAATTGTTTAAAGATGAAATTTAATTTAAATTAGTGTATAAATTAATTTAAAAGTATCTCTTACTATTAAATAACAAAATAATTTAATTGCCCGACCATAAAAATAATAAGAGGAAAAAAAGAAGAAGAAGTAAAGAGTAGCAATCAGGCCACTATCTTCTGGCCCATCAAGCCGAGAAACCATTTAGTATACCCTTCCACTTTCTGGCTCTGACCCAAAAGTCTTGAGAATCTCTCTCTGAGAGATTGTAAATCACTCCGAAGTGAACATCTGTGTTCTTCAAGAAACGTAAGGTAAGCGCCCGTTTTGTTGATCTATTATGTTGGTTGTCTCTTCAAGCTCACACTTTGATCCTTATTTTAAAAGAAAAAAAAACTGTATTGAATCAATTACTGTAAAGTTTGTAGTTTTTTGTTTTTATGTTTAATGTGAACCCATTTGCTTGTTTCTCAAAATGCATGATCCAATTGTCAAAGAAAGTTTGTTTCTTCTTCTTCTTCTTCTTTTGTATTTATTGTTAATAAAAAGATTGAGTTTCTAGTCTCTTGCTTGTTTTTGCCCATATTTGTTTTTAGCAAGATTCAAGCTTTCTAATTCTTGATGATTGTTATTAGATGGTAGATCGATATTGGGTTGGTTTCTTTCTGGTGTTTTCATGTCTTGGTGGAACCTTAGATGCTAGTGCTGGGGATTCTGATCCCATTTACAGGTAAATTTTGACCCTTCCTTTAATTACTGTATTACTTCATGTGCATCTGGTTCCATGTTTTTTTGTTCTTCAGTAATGTTATTAATCGTCCACACACCAATGTAACAGAAGGAACAAATCTAGTTTTTTTATAATGCTAATTGCACAATTTGATATATCGACAAAGGAAGTTTTGAGCCTGTAAATGTGATTTCTACACCCTCAAATGTGTGGCTGTTTCTCTCACACTGGGTCACCCAATGTGCACAAGAGGCATGAATTAATTTCGTGGGCAGATACGGATGTGCTGAACATTCAAGAATTCGGTATTTCTTATATTTGCCTGCTTGTTTCAGCAGTCCTGCTGCACTAGCTACTCTTTAAAGCAGTCACTGCTGAGCTATTTCTCATACCTTTAGTGTTAGGTTCAGTAATTTTGGTCTGTTCCACCATTTATTTGGTGTACATTCTCATTAACAAATATTTTCTCATAGGATATATTCATGAACCATTACAGCACCTTCAAGTTTGTTTTATTTTGCTATCTTTTCTATCATTTTGTGCTTGTTCAGAATACCTGATTACAGTTTTCTATGAGATTAGGTCCCTCAACGCCCTTCAGTAATGTTTTTGTTATTCAAAACAACCTGATTATGTGCCCTTTTCACATTCTGTTGTATTTTCTTCTCATTATCTGTTGTGGAATCAAGTAATTTGCTCTTATGTATAATTCTTATAATCTCCTATAATTCCATTTTGTGCATGCTGAAATATTTTGTTTGTTCTGAAAATTAGGACTTGTGTTGGACAATGTGAAAAATCTGGATGTGTGGGGCAAAGATGCTTTTCACACTGCAATTTTTCTTCTGATGGTGTCTCCATTGATGGTCCGTGGTACAAGCAAGAACCTCTTTACTTGCAATGGAAACAATGGGATTGCCAAAGTGATTGTCGTTATTATTGTATGCTGGATAGAGAGAAAGAAAGAGAAGCACTTGGTCATGGTCCTGTCAAGTACCATGGTAAATGGCCCTTCAAGCGTGTATATGGAATTCAGGTTTGCATTTCTAGTAGTTCTATTTTCATTAGCCTTTTTCTTTTCTTCTTAGATGCTCAAGATCAATCCTATTAATCTCGAGAAAACTTAATGACCTATTGTTTATGTGCTCAGGAGCCTGTTTCTGTTGCTTTCTCTGCCCTTAACCTTGCAATGCATTTCCATGGTTGGCTATCCTTTTTCATTCTTCTCTACTACAAGTTGCCTCTGAAACAAGATAAAAAGGCCTACTATGAGTATGCCTCTTTGTGGCATATCTATGGGTTCTTATCATTGAACTCCTGGTTCTGGAGTGCTGTTTTCCATAGCCGGTGAGGTTCTTCTTTTTAATCAGACTTTCATTTGTGAGGACCTTTATCATTAATTAATTTTTCTTTTCTTTTTTTTTTTCATTTTCGTTATCCACGCATACATGACTTTTTTTTATTTTACCATGTTCAATTTTATGTTTCTTATCTTGCATTGTCTGTTTGAAATGCAGAGATGTGGACTTGACAGAAAAGTTAGACTATTCTTCTGCAGTGGCATTTTTAGGGTACTCACTAATTATGTCTATATTAAGAAGTTTCAATGTGAGGGATGAAGCTGCAAGGGTCATGGTTGCCGCACCACTACTTGCTTTTCTGACTACTCATATACTGTTCATCAACTTCTATAAACTAGACTACGGTATTGCATCCATTCTCTTTTTGTCTTCTTTCTAGACCAAGGTTTAGTGCATAAAATGTTTCTAATCATTCTTAAATGGCTACAATTACTCGAGGAACTAAGGTTTTCCTCCACGTTACACAAACTTTTCTCATAGTAAGTAGTAAGAAACTGACAAGATTCCTGACATCTTACAGGGTGGAACATGCAAGTTTGTGTTGTGATGGCAGTTGCTCAGCTTCTCCTGTGGGCCATTTGGGCTGGTGTCACCGGCCATCCTTCTCGCTGGAAGTTGTGGGTAGTGGTAATTGGAGGTGGCCTGGCAATGCTCTTAGAAATCTATGATTTCCCTCCATATGAAGGATATGTGGATGCCCATGCGCTTTGGCATGCCACCACAATCCCTCTTACCTACATTTGGTGGAGTTTCATCAGGGATGATGCCGAGTTCCGCACCTCTAATCTCCTTAAGAAGACTAAGTAGCATATAGTAAAACAAACAGGCAAAACTATTTGACCTTTTCTTAGACCTGGCAGCAAAGTTTGATAGTTTAGAGGGTTTGGCATATTTTGTCTGTGTTGTAGTCTTCTCTCCTTTTCTGGTGAAAGATTTATGTGGCAGGATGGGATTCTGTAGTTGAGCATGAGCTTGTGCAGATCTTCCTAATCTTTTTCTTTCTTTCTTTTTTCTTATTTTCATGGAGGATTATCTCAAAGCATCGCACTATTACAGAAGGATGTTACCCCATGTATCCCATACTTTGGTCTCCTGCATCCTTGTGTATCATTGCTTAGGTTTTGTTTTCCGGATGTGCATGTTGATCTGAGATCCTTTATCCGCACACTTGATAAATAATTTAATTGTCATTTGAAGGATCATATAATCATTAACCATTTAAGGTGCTATTTTAGGATGTAAATGAATTGAGTCCCATTTGTGCATTGACTTGTTTACTTGTATTAATTTGGAGTGGAGTCGAGAATATTTTATTGTCAAGGTCATTAGTATGGGTGTTTAGGAGTATAATAGTGGTTATTTTTTAAAGTATTTTTAATTTAAAAATGTATTAAAATAATATTTTTTTATTTTTTTAAAATTATTTTTGATATTAGTATATTAAAATGATGTGAAAACATTTAAAAAGTTAATTTTAAATAAAAAATTTTAAATTTTTCCAAAACATTTTTGAAATACAAAAACAAATAGAATTATAGTCGGAAAGAGTTCAACTAAAACTATTAGCACTCTAATTTGGTTTTTTTTTTTTTTAATTTTAAGTCAAAGAAAAGTTATAAATATATTGACTTAGAAATAACTTTTGATTTAAATTTAAAGATTGTTACAAAATTGATTTAAAACTTTAAATTAATTAAAAGTTAAAATTTGTATATTTAACTTATAAATTATAACCGTGAGTTATTTTTTATTAAGAGCTTGTGAGTTATTTTTTATTAAGAGCTTGTTTGATATTATAATAATGATTGTTTTTAAAGTATTTTTTGTTTGGAAATACATTAAAATAATATATTTTTTTTATTTTTAAAAATTTATTTTTAATATTAACACATAAAAACAATTTAAAATCACTAGAAAAAAATATTTTTTGTAAAAGGGCTTTTCAGGGGTTCTAAATATGTTACTAATTCAAAGTCATCTTTGATTATTTTTTTCATAATTTATTTATAAAAACAATTTTTGAATTACAACTCAAACGTCAAAAGTCATGTTAAACATGTGTCAAAGGAAACTTCTATATGTAAAATCTGTTGTAGTTACCTCCCATGAAAATTCATTCTTTTTAGTGTTTACCGCCAAGCAGTTTTTTTTTTAAATTAGCATTTTAAATTTAAAATCTTAATAAAATCATACCATTTAAAAAACAATTATGAAAAACACACTTTTATCTTCTTGTTGTTACCTCCCGTGAAAATTCATTCTTTTTGGTGTTTACCGCCAAGCAGGTTTTTTTTTTTTTAATTAGCATATTATTTAAAATCTTAATAAATTAATACCATTTAAAAAACAAAAGGTGAAAAACATACTTTTATCTTATTGTACGTGATATTTATTAAATATTGTTATTACTAAACACGATAATTTAACATGTCGTGTTTCAAAAACACGATATCAATTAAAATTTAAGTTTTCCTAGATCGAAAAACACATAGACACAACAACTCTTCTCTTTCTCTCTCCAAAACGACCAACACCCCCGGCCCTTATCTCTCTAAAAAAACCCAGCAAACATTTTCCCCCCTTAAAACAACAAAAGATCAAGTATATCCTATTCTCTGAGCATTCTTGAATGAATATTTTTGTGTTCAAAATTCACTGTTGTCTTTGTTGTTGTTGTCGCCCAGGTTTTTTCTAGTCTAACAAGTAAGATAAACATATTATATTGATATGAATATATGTTTAGTTTAGTTGAAATAAAATAATTATTTAAATTGAATTTAGAGTTTATGGTAAATTTATGGTTTGTTGAATTGATGATGAATTATTTATGAATAATTTAGGGCTTGATATCTTTTTGGTTCACATGAGGAGTCTTTTAAAAAATTATCTATGTTGTTGTTTGCAAAAAAAAAATCAATCCTGGAACAATTATTGATTGGACGCACAAAAAAAATCTTGATGATAGTATAATTTGATTATTGTGGTTCTTTACAGGTTTTAAGTAAGATAAAATTTTAGATATAGCTTTAAAATTTTCAGTGTTAACCAAGCGATCGATGACTATTATGAACCAGTATACAATAGCTTATCTCTGTTTTTCAGTGTTAACCAGACGGTCAATTTAAAATACTATTATGAACTGGTATCGATTTATAATAGTCAGTTAAACAAGAAACTTAATTAAAATTTTATTACAATTTAAAAATATAATATTTAATTAAATATCACGGTTAAGAATTACAACAAAATTTAAATTCATATAGCATTTTAAAACAGCAAATATATATATATATATTAAAACTTTTTGTTTCACCAATTTCTTTTCATTTTACATGTTAATCGCCTATTTTGTCCGATGTGTTGCTGCTCTTCTCGTCATCCCTGTAAATGACATGACTAATGAGCAGTGAGCACCCAGCAACTCCAAAACATGTACTGCCGCCTTTCCACTCCCACCATCACCCAGCATGCTTTGCTACCTCTATTGTTATTGACTTGTGGTCGCCATGATCATCACCACTATCCATCTTCATCGCTGCAACCATATTTTTATCCTCGTGATTTATAGCACAACAGTAATATTTCGTTTTTTTTTTTTTTTTTGCGTGTGTATTGGGATTTTAGTATCTTAAAGTAATAAACAGATTACACAAAAAGAAAATATCATTACATAAAACTAAAAAAAAATGCAATGATTTAAAGAAAACTTGACATACACCCAGATTATCAGGTAGTACTCTTGAATAGCTTCGCCTAATTATTCTCACCCTTTACCTAATTACTCTTGAGCTAATATATGTGTCTGGACTTAGTATTTCTGTGCTCTCCTGCAGAACAAATCTTTTATATAAATAAAGAATTCTTCGATGCTTACGATGGTAAAATAAAAAGAGAGAGCATTGTGTGTAAGGAGAATAACGAGAAATATAGGAGGATGTTTTCTCATAAATTTCCTATATGCGTATGGATCTGGTTTTATTATTCCTTACACTCGGTGATTACTGGGTATTTATGCAGCATCGAGTCATCACTTGGGATCACATGGATTTACCCAAGAAGAAGAAGAAGAAGAAGAAGAAGAAGAAGGGTTAAAAGCCTACTGTGTGTGGACTTTACTCGGAGGAGAAATCATAGAGAGCAGTGGCTCTACTCCCCCAATAAATTTTATAGGATTGTGGCCTAACTGCTATGACTGGACAACAGGTTGTCTGGTTTGCGGCCTAAAAGACTTGACCTAACAGAAGTTGTCCAGTCTTGATTATGGGCTGTGGCCCAATTCACCTGGCCAGACAGACGGTAGTTGCCTATCTCGTTCAGTCTTGATCATGGCCCAGCAGACTTAACCACAAAGTAGGGGTGTGTGTCTGTTAGGGGTGAGCAAAAAAACCGAAAAACCGATTAAACCGAGAAAATCGAAAAAAAAATAACCAAAAAAACCGAATCGAAAATAAAAACCGATTAAACCGATTAAAATATTTAGAAAAATGTCTGGTTCGGTTCGGTTTCCGGTTTTGTAATGCTTAAACCGGACAACCCGAACCGAACCGAACTGGTTCGGTTTAGAAATAAAAAAACGCTTTCTACCCATTAACCTAGCAGGTTGTTCACGTAGCCGCCCCCTCCCTCTAAAACAAGTATAAATACCATATTTTCTTCTAACCCTAAATTTCAACATTCTCAGCCGCCCCTCTCCCTGCTCTCTGTCTCTCACTTTCAAATCT